>Ga0208814_1000628_pt1 | contig 19753 bp, 14 predicted proteins | sample MalvirAntarct_55_FD_184253 | JGI IMG/M metagenome (GOLD analysis project Ga0208814, IMG submission 184253) | Marine viral communities from the Global Malaspina Expedition - Malaspina viral metaG Antarct_55 (SPAdes) (version 2) | ecosystem: Environmental > Aquatic > Marine > Oceanic | place...
TCTAGAGGCCTAGGACACCGCCCTTTCACGGCGGTAACAGGGGTTCGAATCCCCTATGGGATACCATATTTAAGATGGTTGAACATGATTCGAAACTGTTGTTTTAGAAAAAGTGTTTAATGATCTACATAGCACTGGTGTTTAGCCTACAGACACCAATGAGTATTCACTCGATACAGAGTATAACGTATCAACTGTGTCCCATTCGTCTAGAGGCCTAGGACACCGCCCTTTCACGGCGGTAACAGGGGTTCGAATCCCCTATGGGATACCATATTTTTCAAATTTTGGTGTCTATTAACTAAAATTTGGGGCTATAGCTCAGCTGGGAGAGCGCTTCGCTGGCAGTGAAGAGGTCCACGGTTCGATCCCGTGTAGCTCCACCAATTAATATTGGTACTAATGCTTAATATCATTTCTGCATTAAAAACAAAAAACCACCTTATGGTGGTTTTTTTGTATTTGCGATTTCTTGTCTATTCTATCGAGATATGGATATCATTGATTATCTGGTTTACCAAGAATACATAATCAACCTTACTCAATCTTCAGTAATTTATTCTTTAGCTACTCCCCCACTTATTAGATCTCGATAACATCATAAGAAAATGTGTGACATTCCACCCATTGCTTTATTGAATGTGTGTGACTATCCACACACAAAATGATTTCTATTTTTCCTATGTAAATTTAAATTAATAAATATCATGTAGTTACAAATAATTAACATTCTGGCCCAATGCTTGCTATGTTTTAACTATCCTCATAAGCGTTCATGGCGTACTTGTTCTGGAGCAAGTCACCAGCTGAGGAAAAATAAAACACTAAAAAAAAAAGGAAGTTAATTATATGAAAAAATCAACAAGTGCCTTTACTCGACCTCTAAAATCAATGGCTAAGCTAGCAACGATTGCCTCAATCCTTGCTGCGAGCTTTAATGTCTTTGCTGAACCGATAGAAATTAAATTTTCACATGTGGTTGCAGAGAACACGCCAAAAGGACAAATGGCGCTGAAATTTAAAGAGTTAGTTGAACAGCGCCTACCAGGTGAATACATTGTTAACGTATTCCCAAACTCACAGTTATTTGGGGATAACAATGAGCTGGCGGCATTACTGTTAAACGATGTGCAATTTGTTGCACCGTCATTGTCTAAATTTGAGCGTTTTACCAAAAAACTACAGATTTTCGATTTACCTTTCTTATTTGAAGATATGGCAGCGGTTGATCGTTTTCAGCAATCAGAATCAGGCCAGAAATTACTTAACTCAATGAACCGTAAAGGCGTTGTTGGTCTGGGATATCTTCACAACGGTATGAAACAGTTTTCAGCAAACGATCCATTAGCATTACCAGAAGATGCTAAAGGCAAAAAGTTTCGTATCATGGCCTCTGACGTGATTGCAGCTCAGTTTGATGCTGTTGGTGCCATTCCAGTAAAAAAACCATTCTCTGAAGTGTTTACTTTGTTACAAACCCGCGCAATTGATGGTCAAGAAAATACTTGGTCAAATACCTACTCAATGAAATTCTATGAGGTGCAAAGTCAAATCACTGAGAGTAATCACGGTGTTTTAGATTATATGGTGGTGACATCAAATACCTTCTGGAAAGGCTTACCAGCAGAAAAACGTGCCATCTTTAAGTCATCTCTTGATGAAGCGATTGCCCTTGGCAACAAAATTGCCTCAGAAAAAGATAATGAAGATAGACAAGCGATTATTGACTCTAAGCGTTCTGAACTCGTCACGTTAACCCCTGCTGCACGCCAACAGTGGATTAATGTTATGAAACCAGTTTGGGCTAAGTTTGAAGATCAAATTGGCAAAGACATGATTGATGCTGCTGTCGCGGCTAACACTAAATAGTCTAAATACTTGATGTGGTACTGAATGCATTCAGCGTTAGTACCACCCTTTTTTATTTAAGGAGTATGACCGTGATTTCAAGACTATTTGGTTATTTTGAAGAAGGCTTTCTTAATCTTTTGATTACATTAATGACATTGCTCGTTTTTGGCGAAGTTATTGCTCGTTTCTTTTTCGATACCGGTTTCTTATGGATCCAAGAACTCACCCTAACCTTATGTGGCTGGTTTGTACTATTTGGCATGTCTTATGGTGTCAAAGTGGGTGCACATATTGGCGTTGATGCCTTTGTGTCTAAATTGTCAGGCAAACCTCAGAAAGCGGTAGCGATCTTTGCATGTCTATGTTGCATTATTTACTGTGCGATGTTTTTAAAGGGAGCTTGGGACTACCTTAGTCAAATGTACCAAATTGGTATCCCGATGGAAGATATCGACTTTCCAGCATGGTTAATTCAACAGCTAGATCCCGATTTTGCTTGGGAAACATTGCGCATCGATGTAGACGATGGTGCCGTGCCGATTTGGTTATCTCAAAGTATTCTCATTATCGGATTTTCAATGCTCACCTGGCGCTTTGTAGAATTGTTTATCGCTATTCTAAAAAACCAAGCAGTCGGCTTTCAATTGGCCGATGAAGCTAAAGACAGTATGCATTTAATTGATGAAGCAGCGCTATCCACATCATCCGAACAACAACGAGAAAATGATAAGGACGCGAAATAATGACTATAGCCACACTCTTTATCGCTTTGTTTATATGTATGATGATTGGTATGCCGATTGCTATTGCTTTAGGCTTTTCAAGCATGTTGACGATTTTGTTGTTTTCAAATGACTCACTCGCCTCAATTGTGCTTAAACTATATGAATCAACATCAGAACATTACACTTTATTAGCTATTCCATTCTTTATTTTATCGTCAGCATTTTTGTCTACTGGTGGCGTCGCTAGGCGTATTATCGACTTCGCTATGGACAGTGTCGGTCATATCCGCGGTGGTCTTGCTATGGCCTCCGTTATGGCTTGTATGTTGTTCGCCGCCGTATCAGGATCGTCACCTGCCACTGTTGCTGCAATTGGTTCAATTGTAATTGTTGGCATGGTACGAGCTGGATATCCTGAAAAATTTGCTGCTGGAGTGATTACCACCTCAGGAACTTTAGGTATTTTAATCCCACCTTCAATTGTGATGCTGGTTTATGCCGCTGCAACTGAAGTATCTGCTGCTAGAATGTTTATGGCAGGTCTGATACCAGGATTAATGATGGGCTGTATTTTAATGCTGGCCATCTACATTGTGGCAAGAATAAAAAAGCTACCTTCACGCCCTTTTCCTGGCGTAAAAGCGCTAACGATTTCAAGTGCTAAAGCTCTTGGTGGTTTAGCACTTATCATTATTGTACTCGGATCAATTTATGGTGGTATCGCCAGCCCTACAGAAGCTGCAGCAGTAGCCTGTGTATACGCTTACTTTATTGCGGTATTTGGATATCGAGATATTGGGCCACTTAAAAATGTGGCTTGGCGTAATCAACAAGAGTCTTTAATCGGAGCCTCATTTCGCAATATCGGCTACATGTTACTTGCTGTGATAAAAACACCTACCGACAAAGAAATTCGTCATGTGGTTCGTGACGGCGCAAAAGTCAGTATTATGCTGCTATTTATTATTGCTAATGCCATGCTATTTGCGCACGTGTTAACCACAGAACGCATTCCGCACATTATTGCAGAAGCCATTGTCGGATTAGGATTGCCTGCCTGGGGATTTTTGATCATTGTTAACTTACTGTTGTTAGCCGCAGGTAACTTTATGGAGCCCTCTGCCATTTTGCTCATTATGGCGCCCATTCTGTTCCCTATAGCAACGCAACTGGGTATAGACCCTATCCACTTAGGGATCATTATGGTGGTTAACATGGAGATAGGAATGCTCACCCCCCCCGTCGGACTCAATCTCTTTGTCACTGCTGGAATAACGGGTAAAAGTATGGGATGGGTCATTCAGTCATGCTTACCTTGGTTGGTATTATTACTCGGTTTCTTGATGTTAATTACCTATATTCCACAAATTTCACTATTTTTACCGGAATATATAGACAAATTAAACGGCTACTAGCTTGATAATTCGCGTATTATAAACGAGCCTTGATTAAGGCTCGTTTTTTTATTCATGACTCAAAATAACCACAACTAATTGGTAATATTCATGCTTTCATTTTTTACCATCAAGAAACGTAATATTTTAGTAAGCATCATGCTCATCATAGGATTATTACTCACTCTTAAAATGACTTATTGGTATGTACTTGAACAAGGCACGAAAAATATTGCAGAGCAATCTGAGAAGCAAATCAATGAACTGGTTATTTTTATCGATAACGCACTGTCACACTACGAGAATATTCCAGCCGTACTGGCACAAAACCCTATATTAGAACAGGGGTTACTCGATCAACAAAACTCTCAAACTATTGAAAAGCTGAACGCTTACTTATCTGAATTACAGCAAGTCACCGAATCATCTGATATTTACCTGACCGATGCGCTCGGAGTCGCTATTGCCGCCAGCAATTGGGATCAGCCGAATTCTTTTATTAATCATGACTATTCATTTAGACCCTACTTTATCGAAGCGATATCAGGTAAATCAGGACGATATTATGCCGTCGGAACTTCATCAAATAAGCGCGGCTTCTATTTTGCTAACCCGGTTTATCACAATGGTCTAGTCTTGGGGGTAGTCGTTGTGAAAGTTGATATTGGCTTAATTGAACAACAAAGTAGTGGCATTGCCATCGCAAGCCAATATGAATTTATGATCAGCGATCCAGACAATATCGTGTTTCTATCAAGTATCAATAGCTGGCGATTTAATTCATTATCACCACTGACACAGGCCAAACGTTTTGCACTCAACTCTTCAAAACGTTACGCCAATAGACCCATTGGTGAGCTTAGTGTCAATCCTAGCTTTAAGATTGGTAACTCCCATGCTGCTCAGGTTTACCAAATATCATCCTTTGAAGGGCAAAAAAAATACCTTGAACGTCATCAATTTATGCCTAATGCCAATTGGAACGTTCATGTACTTGCACCAATGAAGCCCTTATATGAGTCTTTGCCACAGATATTGCTATTGGCTGCCACGCTATATTTATTACTGGCATTATTTATTCTTTATAACATTGAACGTCGTAAAAATTTACGCCGAATGCGTCAAGCACAAAATCAACTTGAACAAAGGGTAAAAGAGCGCACCTTAGAGCTTGAGCAAGCCAACACCCAATTAAAAGACACTCAAGACGAACTTATTCAAGCTGCAAAGCTGACCGTCATAGGCAGCCTGTCAGCCAGTATTAATCACGAACTAAATCAACCTCTGGCGGCACTAAGAAGTTACGCACAAAATACCCAAACTTTCATCGGGCGAAATATGCTTGACGATGCCGGTAATAACATCAAAATCATGATCGAACTAACCGATAGATTGGCTGATATTATTGGCCAATTTAAGAGCTTTACTCGTAAGTCTCAGGGTAAAGACAATGCCACTGATATAACAAAATCGATAGAACAGGCGTTAACAATTGTTCAACCTGAAATAGACAAGCAAGGTATAAAACTGTCGCTGCAACTCCTACAGGGTAAGTGTCAAATCTGGGGTGACAGCGTGCGATTACAGCAAGTATTGGTTAATCTTATCAGTAATGCCATTGTCGCAATGCAACAATCTACCGAACGAAAATTACGTATCGAAGTCTATTGCGATAACAAGGTAAACATCAGTATCCAAGACAGTGGTCCGGGTGTGAGAGAAAGCCAAATGAGCAAAATTTTTGAACCTTACTATACCACCAGCGAACGTCAGGGATTAGGATTAGGCTTGTCCATCTCGCAACGGATTATCGAATCCATGCAAGGTTCTATTACAGTCGAAAACGCCCTTCAAGGTGGCGCTATTTTCCATATTATTTTGCCTCTTTATTTACGTGAGGAAGTCTAAACGTGACTCAAATACAAGACATCAACGATTATCAAGTCATTATTGTTGATGATGAACCTCATATTGGTATCGTGTTACAACAATTATTCAAACTCGAAAATATTCGTGCCTTAGCCACCACAGACCCACAGTCTATTTCCAGTCACATTACCGCTAACTGGCCAGGTATTGTGATCTCTGATGTCAATATGCCATTACTTGATGGATTGAGTTTATTACAACAACTGAAACAACAAGACAGTGATCTTCCTGTTGTACTGTTAACTGGCTTTGGTGACATAGCAATGGCTGTCGACGCACTGAAAAAAGGGGCTTACGACTTTATCGAAAAACCTTTTAATAACGAACACATACTCGATGTCACCAAACGTGCTCTAGATAAGCGATCGTTAACTTTAGAAAACCGCAAGCTTAAACGCGAACTTGAATCTCACATTGCTCCTGGCCCGCGTATTTTAGGAAACAGTCCTAGCGTAATGAAAATGCGCCACCTTATAGACCAAGTATTAGATACACCTGCCGATATTATGATTGAAGGTGAAACCGGTGCGGGTAAAGAGTTAGTCGCCCGATATTTACATGACCATAGCTACCGTAACAAAGCCAATTTTGTCGCAATTAATTGTGGTGCTATTCCGGAAAATCTCATAGAAAGCGAACTCTTTGGTGCTGAATCAGGCGCTTTTACCGGCATAGACAAACGCCGTATCGGCAAATTCGAATATGCCAATGGCGGTACACTACTTTTAGATGAAATAGAAAGTACTCCAATGGCGTTGCAGGTGAAATTATTACGCGTGTTGGAAGACCGCAAAGTTGAAAGGCTGGGCTCAAACACACCAATAGACTTAGATATCAGAGTCATTGCTGCAACAAAATTAAACTTGCAGCAGCTGTGTGAAGAAGGCAAATTCAGACAAGATTTATTGTATCGTCTTAACTTGGTCACTATTGTTATTCCGCCGCTAAGAGATAGAAGAGAAGATATTCCACTGCTGTTTTTACACTTTGCTAGAATTGCATCGGCTCGATACCATAAAGCACTTATTGCCTTAAATACGTCACAAACCATGGTGCTTACCGCACATGATTGGCCGGGTAATGTGCGTGAATTACGTAACTTAGCTGAACGCTATGTTCTACTGGGCGCTGAGGCCGCTTTTGCTGGTAATCTAGAAAGCAATACAACCATACATACCAGTATGTCGTTGCAGCAGCGAGTAGAGTTTTTTGAGCGTATGTTGATTGAAGAAGCCTTAAGTCATAATAAAGGCAGCATAAAATTAACCATGGAACAGCTCGAGCTCCCCCGTAAAACCTTATACGACAAAATGCGCAAATTTGACTTAGACCGTAAACAGTTTATCGAGAATTAACCTGTTAATCGGCGATAGATACATCAGCAGCATGCTGTTGATGTATTCCTAAACGCCAAATAGCGACTAGTAACAATGCCAAAAGCGTCATAGAACCCACTACCACCCCATTCCATTCTGCTTTATGCCAAAACAACATTAAGTAAGGTCCGCCTAAGGAGGCCCCAAGGTAATAACAGCATAAATAAAGTGACGTAGCCTTAGCCCGATGGCTGGTTGCACGAATGGCAACAAACGAATTGCAGCAGCTATGAGTTAGGAAAAACCCACAAGCACTGATCAAAAAGCCAATCACAATGGCAGCCAGTGTATCGACTAAGGTCAATGAAGTACCGGCAACCATTAAGCATAATGCCACTCTAAATAATGGCATAGAACCGTATCGCATAATCCACTTAGCTGACAAATAAGACGCAAAAGTGCCACTTGAGTAACATAAAAATATCAAGGTTGCATTAAAACGACTCAACCCATAAGGCTCAGACATAATATGTAACTGAATAAAGCTAAACTGATTGACCATCATCATAAAGGCTAAGCCACCAACCATATAGGCCAAACGCATTTGCGGATCAGATAAGTGAAACATAAAACCATCGATGTCTTGTTTTACCTTACGCAGTAAAGACACTTTCTGCTTAATCACTGTAGGTTTTATCTCTTTGCGTGGTAATAAGTATGTCACCAAAGCAACCCCTATTAGCGTTACCACAAAGACCAACCCCATAGACGATTGCCATGACAAATTTTGTGCCATTAAACCGCCAAAAATTCGCCCTGCAATGCCGCCCATACTGTTAGCCATTATGTATACAGCAGCGGCTTTGAGCATAAAAGAAGGTGCCAATTGCTCTTTAAAATATGCCATCGAAATTGCGGGCACCGCCGCTAACAAAATCCCCTGTAACAAGCGCACCATAAGTAAATCATCAAACGTTTGGGCAAAAACTAACAAAATATTCGATGCTGCTAATAGCCATAAACTGAGCACTATTGGGGCTAATCGCCCTATTCTGTCAGACAACACGGCATAAAAAAGCAATGAAAATGCTAGGGTAAAGCTGGTAACAGAAAGCACCAAAGTCGCTTGAGCACCCGACACGCCAAAATTCTCAGCAATTGACGGCAGCATGCCTTGCACTGTGTACAAATTAATATAAACCACAATAGAAGCGATACACAAAGCCCAAATTAAGCGCGTTTGCGCATCCGAACGATGATTCAAGATCAGCTCTGGCATAAACAACCTAAACAACACATTAAAGTAGCAAAAGATTACTACCCGCCACGTTAATCAATCAATGGCGGGGATAACAGTTTGTGAGCGAGATTACGAAGTGGCTATTTAACGCGTTTCATTAACACTTGAGTGGTAAATTGACCGTTATTGATCACACGAAACTTATCATAAGTTTGAAAAATTGCATTGCCTTGATAGGTGATCATTGCCACCACACCATAATCGACTCCACTGTTAATGAGGTTGGCAGGCAAAGTAAATTTAAATGGAACAGGCGCTCTGGCAATATCAAAGTTTTTTTGAGAAATAATCGCGCCTGGAGTATTAAAATCAATCAAAGCAATGTTGATCTTACACCCCTGTGGCAAAGCAATCTTTTCGGCATATCCGGCATAACCGTTCACGATTACCGGTTTTTCAGGCTCTACTGTCACACAACCATTGAGCATCATGGCAATCAAAACCACTAGCGCGAATTGAATCCCTTTGTTAAATAAAATCATCTTTAGCATCCTACTTGGTCATTCTGAGTAAACCTTCTTGTGTGGCAGAAGCCACAAGACGTCCTTGCTGATCGAAAAACTGTCCTTTAACAAACCCACGTCCACCGCCAGCATTAGGACTATCAATACAATAAAGTAGCCATTCGCTCATATTAAATGGACGATGAAACCACATAGCATGATCAATAGTGGCCATCCGCATACCTGGAGTTAAAAAAGACACCCCGTGTGGCTGAGTAGCTGTGGCTAGAAAGTTGAAATCCGATGCGTAAGCCAGTAAATATTCTTGAATACTATGATCCGAAGGTATTTGTCCATTGGCACGTAACCATACATAGCGTTTAGGCTCTGTCGCATTTGGTGTAATGGGATGTAAAGGATTAACTAAGCGCATTTCAATCGGAGAATCAGCCATAAACTTTTCGAGCATTTGCGCAGGTACTTTATCACGCATTGTCATTGCAAGTTCTTGCTGATTTAATAAACCTTCAGGTCCAGGGACATCCGGCATCACATCTTGATGCTCAAAGCCTTGTTCAACACTTTGGAATGAACAGGTCATGTAAAAAATCGGTCGCCCTTTCTGAATAGCCTTTACTCTGCGCGCACTAAAACTTCCACCATCACGCATATTTTCAACATCATAAATTATCGGTAACTTTTCATCACCGGCACGTAAGAAATATGAATGTAATGAATGTACATGACGGTCTTCGCTCACCGTTTGTTTTGCAGCACTTAACGCTTGTCCCATCACTTGGCCACCAAACACATGCCCAAAGCCTAAATCTTGGCTCTGACCACGAAACAAACCTAGCTCAATCTTCTCAAGTGACAATAATGACAGTAAATCGTTTAATACCTGACTCATAACACCTTCTCTATAACATGGATTAACGTTAAGGTTACCTCAGTTAAGCTGATGTTTTCTAGCTTATTCGATGATAATAGTGAATTTCAGTTATCTAATGACAAATCGTAAAATAGTGATACAACGCAAATATTCATATCTGCAGTCTAAATGAATATTTGATATGCTATTAGACATGACTAATCAACACTGCGTCTCACAATATTATGCAACCTAGCTCAATGCAATCATGGTTTATGGCTATCCGACCTCGTACGCTACCAGCGGCAATTGGTCCATTATTAATTGGCAACATGCTGGCCATTGGGCTCGAACAATTTAGCTTACTTATTGCCTTCACATCAATGTTATGTGCGGTATTATTACAAATTTCAGTTAATCTCGCGAACGACTACTTTGACTTTAAAAATGGTATAGACACAGAAGAACGTATCGGTCCTATTAGAGTCACCCAAAGTGGTATCCTAGCCCCCTCATCAGTACGAAATGCCATGATTAGCTGCCTGATCACATCATTATTAGTCGGCTCGTTATTGATAGTGCACGGTGGCTGGCCTATTGCGATTCTCGCTGTCGCCTCTATTTTAGGCGCGTTATGTTATAGCGGAGGCCCCTACCCACTGGCATCACATGGATTAGGTGAAATAGCTGCATTTGTATTTTTCGGTTTGGTAGCCGTTGTTGGCAGTTACTATTTACAAGCAGGAACCACCACCATGACCGCGTGGTTACTCGGTTGCGCCATTGGCTTTTTTAATGCGGCTATCATGCTGGTCAATAATACTAGAGATATTTCAACTGATACTAAAGCCGGTAAAAACACGCTTGCAGTGAGGATTGGTGAAGCGCAAGCTAAAGTGCTATATCAAAGCTTTGTCTACTTACCCTTTGGTATCATTATTGCCGGATTTTTACTCGGAGCCCTCGAAGGTTTACCCGTATTATTATCGGGAGCATCGTTAATTATTGCGCGTAATCTCAGCCGCGAATTTCACAACAATACCGGTGAAGCATTAAACCCAATACTTGGGCAAACAGCAAAATTAACGATGATTTTCAGTGTACTGTTCAGTGTTGGCCTGTATTTTTCGCTTAGTTAACTCTGTTCTTTCACTCACTGCGATAAATCTATTTATTAAAAAATAAAAAGGCGCCTCATTGTAAATGAGGCGCCTTTTTAAGCTTAAGAGCCATTATACTTTTGATAAAGTACGCTCTTTAGCGCTCCAATCTAAATGATATTTCTCACCTGCTGGCTTATCCGTACGCTCGAAAGTATGCGAACCAAAAAAGTCACGCTGACCTTGTAACAAGTTAGCGGGTAGCATTTCACAGCGATAACTGTCGTAATAGGCAATAGCCGAACTAATACAGGGAGCAGGAATACCTTGCATAACTGATGCAGCAACTGTTTTACGCCAGTTAAGGTGTTTTTGCGACAATGTTTGGCTAAAGATATCAGCCATCAATAAGTTTGCAAGATTTGCATCTTCTTGATAAGCCTGAGTAATTGATTGCAAGAAAGTCGCACGAATAATGCAACCTGCACGCCAAATTTTTGCGATTTCAGCAAAATCTAAACTCCAGCTTTGCTCTTTTGCTGCCATCGCCATCAGTTGAAAGCCTTGAGCATAACAGCACACTTTAGCGCAATATAAAGCATCTTCAAGATTAGCAATAAATTCAGCTTTGTCAGCTTCACTAAAGCTGATTGGTGTTGGGCCAGCAAGCTTAGAGCTTAACTGCATGCGCAAGTTTTTCTGGGTGCTCACAGCACGCGCATAAACGGCTTCAGCAATTGTTGGCGCCGGGCAACCAATTTGTAAGCTGCTCACTGCCGTCCATAAACCAGTGCCTTTTTGGCCCGCTTTATCCAAAATCATTTCAACTAAAGGTTTGCCCGTTAACGGATCGGCTTGTTGCAAGACTTCAGCACTAATGCCCATAAGGTAGCTGTTAAGAATACCTTTATTCCAACCATTGAATATGGTGCTGATTTCATTGGCAGATAGGCCTAAACCGTCACTGAGTAATTGATATGCTTCGCAAATAAGCTGCATATCTGCATATTCAATACCGTTATGAACCATTTTAACGTAATGACCAGAACCCGCAGGACCAATATAGGTCGTACACGGCTCACCTTCAGTGACCGGATTACCAGGCTCAAAACGCTCAATCGGTAAACCTGTTGCTGGATCAACTTTAGCCGCAATAGCTTTCCAAATAGGCTCAACATAATGCCAAGCCTTTTCGTCACCACTTGGCATTAACGATGGTCCAAAACGTGCACCCACTTCACCACCAGAAACCGCCGAGCTAAAGAAAATAAACTGGCCTTTATAGTGAGCTTCACGATCAACGGTATCGGTCCACAAGCTATTGCCTGTATCAATAACAATGTCGTTAGCTTCAATACCTGCTTCAATTAACGATTTACACACACCATCAACTGGTGCGCCAGCAGGCACAGATAACACGATCACTCGAGGTTCAACTAATTTGGCCAGCATTTCTGTAAGATTGTTACATGGGGACATGCGGGGGGCGGTATTTGCTTTGCGCTCACTTTGTTCTTGAGCCACAGCAGCATTGACTTTTGGAGTATCTAAATCGAAAACAGCGACATGGTAGCCATTGTCAGCAATGTTTAATGCGAGATTCTTGCCCATCACACCGAGGCCGATAACGCCGACGTGAGATTGTTGGGTGTGGTTATTCATAGTGTATGTTTCCACAGGTCACAGAGATTAATCGCGTAGTGCGAATCCATTTGGGTGGCAATTATAACGATTCTTGTAACTAAATTACAGTCACAAAATGGCTATCGTCTGTACTAATAAAGCAGGATACTACATATTAATAAAATTTAAAGTAGCTATTCATTATTAAAGACAATAACTTAATAAAAAACATGCCTCTCAATCTAGTGCTAACCCATCAACAAAAATTTATTAAATATCAACATTTTTAAGCTTATAAAGATGGCAATCGACCTATTCTGTCTCACCTTAAAAGTATAAACCTGTTTCAAGACAGGATATTGACAAAATAACAGGTTGAAACTTCGCAGTTTCAACCTGTTAAACCTTATGTTATGTCATACATAAAGCGATAATTTAGTGACCCATTATCTCTTATTTTAATTGATGCATAACGTCTACACCTTGCGTTTGCCCCTCTGCATGACACATAGCACAGCTTTCACCACCTGATTGATAAATAGCTCCTGAACTGGCGTCCGCTTGATAAATCCCACCAAATGTCTTGGCATGTCCAGCCCATTGTTCAATATTAGTATGACAGGTTGCACAAACTGACACTGTAGGAGAATATTCAGCAGTTTGACCAGCTAATGTTGCCCCTTTTCTCGCCACAATTATGGATGCTTCATTGGCTAAATTGTCTAATGTTAGTTGGCCTTCATCATGACATGCACGGCAATTACTGACATCTTGAGGATATGTGATCATTTTACGATCACCGCGTATATTATCTTGTGTTGTGCGCGTGTTTGCATGTAATGAATGCACTAGTTCACGGAAGCTCAAGCTATTTTCAAGTGTTCTAGATGCATTGATATTGGCTTCGCCGGGGCTGTGCATAACAGTGGCATTCATGTATTTAACCATATTATTACTATGGCAACTTTTACAGCTACCATCGGCTAAACTTGTGGCTATTTGTGGCGAGTGACACGCACCACAAGTACTTCCATTAGCAGGTGCTACTACCATACTGTGCGCTATATTGACTTGCTTTTGGAACTGAGAGTCATGACAAGCAATACATTTTTGTTCATTGACCAGTTCAGTGTATTTTGTCACCGTTGTTGTTAACGCAATAGCAGAATTAGCTGGAACCTCTACTTTTGTAGCTTTACTAGACTCACAAGAAGCCACCAAACCGGTTTCTTTATCGCCACATACAAACGCTTTTGCATATAGAGTACCTGTTGTAGTAAGTCCAAAATCTGCTACATCGATATTACTGATCACGGCTGTAATTTTATTGGACTCTCTCACCAAACTAATATTATCAGTAGGACTAAGAATATCCCACACTAGGCGCTGGCCATTATTAGTCGGTAAATCAGTTTGGTTTTCATTTCCTGCTGCAATTAACCATAAACTGTCAAATGAAGGATCAACTTCAGGGTTTAAGCTAAGGCTATCGAAAGTTAATTCAGCGGTTAATGTACCTGCATCACTATCAAGTACACTACCTAAAAGAGTAAATTGATATTTCGTGGCTAAAGTGTCATTAATTTTTGCTATTGCATTATGGAATATTGCTGAGCCTAGTGGATTATTAGCATCAGGATGACAACCGCTACAACTCATTTCCCAAGCCTTTGAAAATGTATCACGGTCATGAAACAACCCTACGGTTGTGCCATCCCAGTTCTCTGAGGCATATTTTTCATGGCAACTTAAACACGTTTCTTGACCAGGATATTGATAAAACTCAGCTTGTGAGGCTGCATCGGCAATATGACACTGCTGACATTGATTTATATCCCCAGGATAAGTCACATCACTATAGTCATGTACCGACCCTTTATAACCAATAACTAAATAATCACTTTGATGAATGTTATGCACCAAAGTCGCCATGCCAATACTCGCACCAGTTTCAGGATCACCTGAATAGCTAGTGTGGCACATAACACAACCTTGATAATCAAAGCGCTTGCCGCCATGCATTAAAATACTGTTTTTATTATTTAACTCAGAAGTATGGCAGCAAATACAAGTTTGCTGTTCCGATATCAACACCCGGCTGTCAGCAATCGCTGCGACACCAGTAAGTGGATCAAAATCAAATGTAGTGTTCACCAACATTGAAGCCACTGACGCATCGGCGTAAGGCAGTATCTCTAAATAAATACGATGAACAAGTTCTGGTGCATAATGAGTATCAATACCATCAATAGCTGAGTAACTTTCTAATGCTTGTTTAAAGGTATAACGATACAAGCCATTGCCAATAGAGGTTATACATTCCACACCACAATCAGTTTCAATACCAGCTTGCCATTGAGTGCCCTTATTTTGATCCCAACCCTTTTTTAAATCGTTATCAGCAACATTATTAGGTCCAACCACTTTATTAATATAACTAATCCACTGAGGTTGAGCGATAAAATCAGTCGCTTTTACTGAGTTGACGACTTCTTGATTGCTATTTAAAGGTCTAATTCGTCTTTGTTGTTCACCTAATTTTGCAATCCCCGCACCCAATGCAGGAATGGACTCCAATGTATCCAAACCGATAACGGCAACACCATTTGCATTACTTAAATAAAAATCGAATGAAACAGCAAGATTGTCATTAATCGAAACGGTTTCGATTGATGCTTTTAGAGAACCGGCATCCAAAATTGAAATATTAACATCACCAGAGTTACCATCTTCTCCATCTTCGCCGTCAGAACCATCCGAACAAGCAGTAAGCGCCATTATGGGAATGAATATTAATGGCACTATTAGCCATGGCTTATATTTCCCTGTTAATTTCTCATTCATCATAGGTATTCCTTTTTATTTTTTACTAACTACTTTATTTACAATCATTGATTATTTATAAAAATCTTAACGTGATAAAGGTCAAGTAAATAATTAATTAAATAAATAAAGCGACACCTAAAATTAAAAAAACAAACAAAACAAACAAAAAGCACACAACAAAATATAAAAGCGCCAATTGTAAAAAATAAAATACCAACAACAACAAATCTAAAATGCAAAATATTAAATATCAAAAGCATTTAAATAAAAACAACAATATAAAAAATAAGAAATACATATAAAAATAACGCTTCAACATACAAATTTAATAGAGTGTAAAAAATAGTGATTCAAATGTGACCGCAATCAAATTAATCTAATTTTAGTTAAACAATACTAATATAAGATTAATTAAAATAATAATTATATTTTCAGTTAATAAATAAATATAAGGAAAACGAAAATGATTACAAGGAGAACGCTACTTGCTAATGGTGCAAAGGTTGCTGTTGGCACTGTTTATTATGGCTCCTTAGCGAGTTTTCTAACTGGCTGTGGTAGTAATGATGATAATACTGAAGAACCTCCTATCGTTAAAGTCCTTCCTGGTGGTTTAATGGTAGTCAACCCGGTTCTCTGTGTTGGCTGTCGTCGTTGTGAAATAGCCTGCTGTTGGAGCCATGGCACATCGGCTGTAAGCCCTAGTACTGCAAGAATTAAAGTCGATAAAAACCTCAATTTCGGCCCTCATGGAGTACAAGCTAACTACGAAGATCAACGAGGTGAGCAAGGCGATGGCACTATTGTGCCTTCGACTTGTCGTCAGTGTGATGTCTGCATGACAGTGTGCCCTCAAGGTGCTATTTATATTAATGAGACAACGGGTGCAAGAGTCGTTAATGATGCACTTTGTGTTGGCTGTGGCTATTGCGCAGATAAATGCCCACAACAAGTTATCACTATTGATAGTATGACTAGAAAATCTCTTAAATGTGACCTTTGTGAAGGTAAGCCTAACTGCGCCCAAGTCTGTCCAACTGGTGCAATCCAATTTTACACTTGGGAAGACGCCGTTACTGCAGTAGAACTGCATGAAAAGTATTTAGCTCTCATTTAAGTACTAATAAAATTTAAGGAATAATTATGAGCAGTAAATTTGGCGGGTGGGCCGGTAATATTTTACGAGTTAATCTAACCACAAGTAAAATAACAAAAGAGGCAACCGAAAAATACCACGATTATATTGGCGGCATGGGTATTGGCTATAAAGTATTATGGGATAATCACGTTGACGGAATTAAAGCAACCGATGAAGAAAATAGATTAGTTATTTCAGCGGGTCCACTAAGTGGTTCTGGTGCAATATGTTCAGCAAGAACTACTATTACCTCTCGAAACCCTGTCGTTAGAAATCATTTAATAACGGATGGGCATTTTGGTGGGCATTTTTCACCTGAGTTAAAATATGCAGGATACGATGCGATCATTATTGAAGGCAAATCCCCATCACCTGTATGGTTAAAGATTCTTGATGATCAAGTCACAATAGAGCCTGCTGATTCATTATGGGGCGTAGGAATATTTGATACATTTGCCGCCATCAGTAAATTAATGGGACAACAAGCTCAAGTAGCAGCAATTGGCCCTGCTGGCGAAAACTTAGTCGCGCAATCGACGATACAAACGCAAGGTGGTCACTCTGCAGGCGGTCATGGCTCTGTATTGGGCTCTAAAAAGTTGAAAGGAATTGGCATTATTGGTACTGGCCGTGTTGAAATTGCCGACAGTACCACCAATGAGCAGTTGCGAGCACTTGATGATCACATTCTAGGTATTATTGGTGCAAATAATAATGGCGTAGTACCTAAAGAACCTCAGTCTTGGGCTGAGTATAGCGGTGGTGCAAGTCGCTGGCGCGGTGGCCCAGGTGTAAAATGGGGCGCAGCAGACACTCCTGTCGAACTCGAAGAAACGCCTTGGGATGACCACCAAAAAGTCGGCATGCGTACATCAATGGCCGAAATGTATTTTGGTCGTGAAGAAGCCAATAAAATCTTTAGACGCCCAGGTGGCTGTCATTCATGCCCGATCCGCTGTTTCTGTGAAGTCAAAAACCCGAAAATGAAAACCGAGTACAACCTTCCAACAGAAAACATCACTAACGTCTGTTTGGGATTCCTTGACCCTTGGTATTCAATGGGGCAACCAGGTAATGGAGAAAAGCGGACAGATATTCAAACCGTTGGGGCTTATTACATGGATAACTTTGCAATTTGGAGTGCCTACGGCCAATTATCACACTTAATGCGCGAATTCACTAAACGTAATTTTTGGGAAATTTTACTACCAGAAGAAGAATTTGCAGCCATTAATTGGGCACAGTATGCAGATCTAGATGCCCACTTTATGCAGGATTACTATACCCGTATTGGCTATGCGAAATCTTACAATGGCTCGAATTACTTTGGACGTTTTCTGGGCACTGGATTACATACATTTATTAACGATGATGGCGAATTATATAATATTCAAGATGTGCTCAATAATGTTGAATCGCCCAGAATGGCAGGCCTCACATTCGCGCTTGAAGATGATGCGAAACATCATTTACTGGGTCAAACTTACAGTGTTTTCCTTGATGAAGGCGTGCATGTCTTTAATCGGTCAATGGTAGGTGGTTTGCACCATGCAAGTGAAGCGGCTGGCCAAGTCGGCGCATTGCTGAGTACCGTATTTAACCGCGATCCACAATGTCACTCACATATTAATTTAATTAATTGCGGCTTACCTTATGCAAAAATAGCCGAAGTTGCAGAAACAACTTGGGGAGCAGATGCGTTTGATCCTGTAAAACACTATAAACCGATGAACATTGCAAAGGCTAAATTTGCAAAATGGTGTTTAGTGAAAAACGTTCTTCATGATTCATTAACCTTGTGTAATTGGATGTTCCCACTGCTTGTGTCTCCAGATGTTAATAAAAACTATCTGGGCGACAGCTCAATCGAATCACAAATGTTCTCTCTGGTAACCGGAATTGACACGTCTGAACAAGAACTTGATGATAAAGCAGAAAGAGTACTACAGCTTCATCGTGCATTATCTGTTCTGCAAATGAATGAGCCTAATCAACGTAACAATCACGATGTGCTATGTGAGTGGGTTTATGACATGGATCCCGACGCAGTATTTGGCGATGAAGGTACGATTAAAATGGATCGTGACGACATTCAAACAGCTTTAGACTTGTTCTACACAGAAATGGGCTGGGATATCGCCACAGGCGTGCCTACTCGTGCCACCCTTGAGAAATTCAAGCTTGGCTTTGCAGCAGATAGACTTGAAGGCTTAGGACTATTACCTGCTTAATTCGATGGTGAAATTATGATTGAATTAGTTGATTACATTCGTTTGTTGAGTCGAGATGGACGCCTGGTTACTGCTGAGCAAATTATTGCCGTTGCAGGGTTAGATCTAGAAATAGAAGATATTAATGCAGCATATCAAACATTAATTGAAGACAAGCAATATGCAGATATTGTTATTATTCAAGCAAAAGATGATGCTTATTTTTATTCAAAAAAATACATAGTAAAAAGTTATGCAGAACAATGGATTGGCGTTCATAATGGTGATTTACTGGATACTATCGCTAATGAAATTAGGCGCTATGGGATTCTAGGTGAATTGGTTGCTGCCAATAACTTTAGCCACCCTCCTTATAATTTAGAAGGGACTGAGTTAGATGAATTAATAGCTAAGTTTGAAACCGTAAAAGGTTTTGAAGATATCTGTATTCAAACAGCTAATGATGGCGCTAAACAATTTTTCTCAACTCAATTTATATCAACCTCTTATGCTATTGTTTTAGGTAATATAGACCCCTTTGAATGGTCTGCATAACCCAAAACATTAAACAGAGTAAATAAGTGCCAAGATAATACTTGGCACTTTTATTTAACTTAAACAATTTAACCGGTTGTATTCCCGCTAAAGTTAAACATCCCACTAGCCGCGTTCCAAACGTTAACAGTGAGCTTAATATTAAATCGGCGTTTGCTGTAATAGCAGATAATAATCGCAATACTATGTACCAAAACTATCACGAGTATTTATCTGCAAATAAAAAAGCGAGCTAATTATGCTCGCTTTTTGAGGTTACCTTTTATCAACACAATGTCACTGGTTAACCCTAGTTGGCATGGGATTACACACTAAACAGTTAATTCTTTAGCCAGTGCATCCGCGTAACCCATCTTAGTTAATGCTGTGCGAATAATATCTAGCGTCATCGGGTCTTCAATGGTTGCTGGAACAGTATATTCATTGTTATCAGCAATTTTACGCATGGTGGCTCGTAATATTTTCCCAGAGC
>Ga0208814_1000629_pt1 | contig 19748 bp, 17 predicted proteins | sample MalvirAntarct_55_FD_184253 | JGI IMG/M metagenome (GOLD analysis project Ga0208814, IMG submission 184253) | Marine viral communities from the Global Malaspina Expedition - Malaspina viral metaG Antarct_55 (SPAdes) (version 2) | ecosystem: Environmental > Aquatic > Marine > Oceanic | place...
AAGGTAGCCAAGGTATTAGAGGTTTAACAGGTCTTACAGGCTCTGCCGGTGGAGAAGGTAAACAAGGATTACAAGGTGGTCAGGGAATCAAAGGTGATACAGGTACGGCAGGTTCAAATGGAACTAATGGAACTAATGGTTCAGCAGGTGCTCGTGGAGCAACCGGAGCAACCGGAAGTCAAGGTGCTAAAGGTAACACCGGAAGTCAAGGTCCTGTAGGTCCGGACTTCCCTGTTTTATTTAATGGTGATGATAGAGGAGGAATAGACAGAATGGAAGTTGATGAAAAATCACAAGTCTGTACAGTATTCACAACTAAGGGTTCAGAATTTAGACTTCAATTAGCACGATAGAAGAAAAAATAAAATACTATCTTTGTGATTAATAATAATTAAATTAAATAAAATCAATTATGGCAAAAGCTAAAAAGTTATCAGAAAAAGAATTGACACAAGTTCAATCAATGTTAGGTGCATTTAATCAACTAAAAATGCAGTTAGGTGATGCTGAACTTTCTAAAGTAGGAATTATCAAACAAGTTGACGATTTAAAAGTCGAGTATGCAAAAGTAGAACTTACTCTTGCAGAGAAGTATGGTAAAAATTCTCAAATAGATGTTAAGACAGGAGAAATAAAAGACATAAGCAATTTAGAAAAAGTGGAATAATGGCAAGAATAAGTACATATGTAATAGACTCAGTACCTACTTTAAATGATAAAGTAATTGGTACTGATTTAGATGATAATCTAGTCACTAAGAATTATAAGATAGGTGATATTATTGCAATGATTCCGGGCGGAACATTAAGTGTACAGTCATTAAATACTTTAACAGGTTCTTTAACTTTAGAGGGTGCAGGTGGAATTAGTGTTAGTTCTACAGGCACTACTATTACTTTAACAGGTTCAGGTGGGATTACATCCATCGCAGCAGATAATGATGTAGACCCTCCCGGAGCAATCGGACCGGCTATTATCCTTAAAGGAACAAATGGGATTAGTGTTACACGAGCAAAAGATAGTAACGTACTTTCAATTATTGGTTCTGCAGGTAATTTCGTTAGCTTAACAACAGTTGGTCAAGAAGGTGCAGCCACTTTAATAAGTGGTGTTTTAAATATACCTAATTATACAGTTACAGGTTTTGTAACAGATGTATCAGGAGTATCACCTATTGTATCTTCAGGTGGAACATCACCTGATATATCAATTGGTAAGTCAACTGCTGAAACTGATGGATATTTAGGTAGTACAGATTTTACAAACTTTAACAGTAAGCAATCGGCTTTAGTTAGTGGTACTACTATTAAAACTATTAATAATACATCACTCCTTGGTTCCGGAAATATAACTATAGATTCGGGAGGAGGAGTAGTTAAAAGTTTAACTACTAATAACACATCGGGAGTAGCAACATTAAATGGAGATACAGGAGCATTAAATATTCCAAATTATTCAACAAGTGCATCCGGAGTAGATGGTAGTGTTCAATATTCTACATCTAGTGCGTTTAGTAGTAGTGCAACATTAAATTATAATGCATCTACTTACGTTTTAAAGGTAGGAGACAACGCTTCGTCTTATGCAGGTACTGTAAGAGTAGAAAGCAATAACTCTACAGTAGGTGGAAAGTTAGAACTTCAAACAGGTATTGGTAAAGGTGCTTCAGAAATAGTAGGCATCTTGGCTCCGCCAAGTGGTGTTAGTGTAGATATTATATTACCGGCAAGTCTTCCTGTTAAAGACCAAATTTTAACTGCAACAGATATTACATCGGGAGTAGCAACAACTTCTTGGACAACATTACAACCCACAGGATATACATCACCTGATGGTTCTGTTTGGAAGCTTCAAGTTAACAATGAAGGAATTATATCTTCTACTAAAGTGTCCTAAAAAAAAGATATGGATATAAGAAAGATTTCAATAGGACCTGATTACAAATCAGGAGCAATGCATTACTTAGTAGGACAAGATATATTAAATGGAAATTTTCATATTCATTTAATCAAGCACGATTACGACAAAGATTCTATAGTTATTTATATTTCAAATGGGATAGAAGAAGTTTTTCTTTGGAAAGAATTTTCTAACACTATGCCGATTTCTATTGAGTATAATATAAATTTTTAGTCTATTTAAATTTAATTAAATTGAGTTATACTATATAAGTTATAACTCGCAAATCTTATTATGAAGTCACCATTTGCGTTTATAGTCAAACCTCTTGAAGGTAGACGATATAACAACACGAAAAAAATTGGAGGTATTGATTTAATTATCAGTACCTCTCAAGAAGACCATAAATTTTCCAACAGAGAAGCTGAAGTTATTGAATTGCCATTAGGGTATAATGGACCTATCGAGATAGGTAATATTCTTTTAGTACATCATAATGTTTTTAAATATTATAATGACATTAAAGGTGCTCAAAAAAGTGGTAAGAGTTGGTTTAAAGATGATTTATTTTTTGTGGAAAATGAACAGTTCTATATGTATAAAAACGAAAACGGATGGAATGCTTATGACAGGTATTGTTTTGTTAAACCTGCTGATGTTGAAGATTCTTATTTATACAAAAACATTTCTAACGAACCATTAGTTGGAATAATAAAATATCCCAACGAATATTTAAAAAGTTTCGGCATAACAAGTGGCGATAAAATTTCTTACAAACCTGAAAGTGAATATGAATTTGTAGTAGATGATGAGACTCTGTATAGAATTTTTGACCATCAAATTACAATGGTATTATGAGCAAAAAGGAATGGGATTGGATGGATGATTTAGAAGAAGAGTCAAACTATAATATCCGTTTTAAGAAAATCAAAAGAATTAAAAATGAATTCAAAAGAAATAAAACTAAAGATAATAGAAGCAGGATACAAGGCGGTGGAACAACTGATAAAGGTTTCGAAGGAAGCGATTATTAAACACGACCCGGAAGATGCTCTATCTGCCGACAGATTAAAGAATGCTGCTGCTACAAAAAAATTAGCAATCTTTGATGCGTTTGAGATTTTAAATAGAATTGAATCTGAAAAAGAAGCGATAGAGTCTATAGAGAATGGACCTAATAGAACTGACACAAAACAAGGATTTGCAGAAAGAAGGTCAAAATAGTTTATTTACATTATTACACGATGTAATACCAAAGAATGTTTTGACTTCAAAAAACAAAGCAAAATCTTGGGCATATGGTTATTCGGAAAAATATGACGTAGTAGTTATATCTAAAGATGGAACTGTAGGAGACATTGTGGTTATACAAGGATTTCGTATTGCCTTACCTAAAACTCCTAAAGAGTGTCTTCAAAGACACAAAACAAATTCAGAACAATATTGGGAACGTAAAGAACTACCTAAAGCTTTAGCTAAAATTCAATCTATATTTCAATGGAATGATAAAGCAACTGAGTTTAAAAGTCAGTATGTTGACTATGTAGAAGCAGAGTTTGACAATAGAGAGTATGGGATGTGGTTTAAATCTAATGGTGTAGACACATACATAACCGGAGCACATTATATGTATTTGCAATGGACCTCAATTGATATAGGTTATCCTGATTTTAGAGAAGCTAATAGATTATTGTTTTTATTTTGGGAAGGATGTAAGGCAGACAAAAGAAGTTTTGGAATGGATTATTTAAAGATAAGACGTTCGGGATTTTCTTTTATGAGTTCTTCCGAATGTGTTAATACAGGTACACTAGCTAAAGATGCACGGATTGGAATATTATCTAAAACAGGTTCTGATTCTAAAAAAATGTTTACAGATAAGGTTGTGCCTATAGCGAACAGACTACCTTTCTTTTTTAAACCCATTCAAGATGGTATGGATAAACCTAAAACTGAATTAGCTTTCAGGATTCCTGCATCTAAGATTACTAAAAAGAATATGTTTGATTCTACAGACGATGAGTTATATGGATTGGATACCACTATTGATTGGAAGAACACGGATGATAACAGTTATGATGGTGAAAAACTTTTGTTATTAGTACACGATGAAAGTGGAAAGTGGATTAAACCTAATAACATTTTAAATAATTGGAGGGTAACTAAAACGTGTTTACGATTAGGTTCTAAGATTATAGGAAAATGTATGATGGGTTCTACTTCAAATGCATTATCAAAAGGTGGAGATAACTTTAAAAAACTTTACGAAGACTCAGATGTTTTTGACCGAAATGCGAATGGTCAAACTAAGAGTGGATTATATAGTTTGTTTATTCCAATGGAATGGAATATGGAAGGTTTTATAGATAGGTTTGGAATGCCTGTTTTTCATACTCCAAGTAATCCGGTATTAGGAATTGATGGAGAGTTTATAAAAAAAGGAGCAATAGATTATTGGCAAGATGAAGTTGATTCTTTAAAGAATGATGCTGATGCATTAAATGAATATTATCGTCAGTTTCCAAGAACAGAATCTCACGCTTTTAGAGATGAAAGCAAACAGTCTATATTTAATTTAACTAAAATATATCAGCAAATTGATTACAATGATTCCATTATTATGGACCATCATTTAACTCGTGGTAATTTTAGTTGGAAGAATGGAGCACAGGATACAGAAGTTATGTTTAATCCTGACATTAGAGGAAGGTTTTATATATCGTGGACTCCTGAAAAAAACTTACAAAATAGAAACGAAACAAGAAACGGAATAAAGTTTCCTAGCAATAAACACATAGGTGCTTTTGGTTGTGATAGTTATGACATATCAGGTGTTGTAGGAGGTGGAGGTTCCAATGGAGCACTACACGGAAAAACTATGTTTACAATGGAAAATGCACCATCCAATGAATTTTTTCTAGAATACATAGCTAGACCACAAACTGCTGAAATATTTTTTGAAGATGTTTTAAAAGCTTGTGTGTTTTACGGTATGCCGATATTAATAGAGAATAACAAACCTAGATTATTATATCACTTTAAGAACAGAGGATATAGAGGATTTTGTATGAACAGACCTGACAAGCACTATACAAAGCTTTCTAAGACAGAAAAAGAGTTAGGTGGTATTCCTAACTCTAGTGAGTCTGTAAAGCAAGCACACGCATCCGCAATAGAATCTTACATAGAAGAGCATATAGGTTTTAAGTCAGAACAAGAGGTAGGAGATTGCGTGTTTTCTAGAACATTAGAAGATTGGGCAAAATTTGATATTAGCAATAGAACCAACTTTGATGCAAGTATTTCATCGGGGTTAGCGATAATGGCTACACAGAAACACCTGTATATACCTCAGAAAATTGTTTCAAAAATAAAGGTTAACTTTGCAAGGTATAGTAATAAAGGTACAAATAGCGAAATTATTAGATGAAGAAAGTAGACATAAATATACAATCTGCAGGATTTCCTAGTCAATTTGTTTCAGATGCAAAAAAAGCAACTGATGAGTTCGGTTTACAAATCGGACAAGCCATTCAATATGAGTGGTTCAAAAAAGATGGAAACGGATGTAGATTCTATAGCCAATGGCAAGATTTTCACAGGTTACGATTATATGCAAGAGGAGAGCAATCTGTAGGAAAATATAAAAATGAGTTAGCAATTGATGGAGATTTATCTTATCTAAATTTAGATTGGACACCTGTTCCTATACTTCCTAAATTTGTAGATATCGTAGTTAACGGTATGCAGTCTAGAGAGTTTGTTCCTAAAGCTTTTGCACAAGATGCTATGTCTCAATCTAAGAGAAGTAAGTATCAGCAAATGGTAGAAGGGCAAATGGTAGCTAAACCTTTACTTGAAAATATACAAAAGAAAACAGGTGTTGACCCTTTTACAGTTTCACCTGACGAATTACCAAATACAGACGAAGAATTAAAATTATATATGCAGCTTAATTATAAGCCTGCAATAGAAATTGCTGAAGAAGAAGCTATAAGTACTTTATTCGAATCTAATAAATATAATGATATTAGAAAACGATTAGATTATGATATGACTGTATTAGGAATTGCTTGTGCTAAACACGAATTCTTAATGGGCGATGGTGTTAATATAAAATATGTTGACCCTGCTAATGTCATTTATAGTTATACTGATGACCCTTATTTTAAAGATTGTTTTTATTGGGGAGAAATTAAAACTCTTCCAATTATTGAGTTAATGAAAATTGACCAATCACTTAGCAACGAAGACTTAGAAGAAATATCTATGTATGCTCAGAGTTGGTATGATTATTATAATAACGCACAACAATACGAAAACGATATATTCTATAAGGATACTGCAACATTACTATACTTTAATTATAAAACAACAAAGAAGGTTGTATATAAAAGAAAAGTAAAAGATAATGGTAATGTAACTATGGTGGAAAAAGATGATTCTTTTAATCCACCTGCAGAAATGCAAGAAGAAGGAAACTTTACAAAAGAGTCTAAGACTATTGATGTATGGTATGAAGGTATAATGGTTATGGGAACCAATATATTATTGAAATGGGATTTGATGGAGAATATGGTTAGACCTCAGTCTGCTACTCAACACGCTATTCCAAATTATGTATGTGCTGCACCAAGAATGTATAAAGGTAACATTGAGTCTTTAGTTAGACGTATGATACCATTTGCTGATTTAATTCAGATTACACACCTTAAATTACAACAAGTAATTTCTAGAGTTGTACCTGATGGTGTATTTATAGATGCTGATGGACTTAACGAAGTAGATTTAGGAACAGGTAATGCCTATAATCCTGAAGATGCTTTGCGATTATATTTCCAAACAGGTTCTGTTATTGGTAGAAGTTACACTCAAGAAGGTGACTACAACCAAGGTAAGGTTCCGATTAAAGAATTACAGTCTTCATCAGGTGCTTCAAAAACTCAGATGTTACTTACTAATTATAATCATTATTTAAATCAGATAAGAACAGTTACAGGATTAAATGAAGCTAGAGATGGAAGTATGCCTGACCCTAACTCTTTAGTTGGGTTACAAAAAATGGCAGCTTTAAATTCTAATGTTGCAACAAGACACGTTTTAGATGCAAGTCTATATATGTATAAAGCTTTAGCTGAAGCTATAACTTATAGAGTAGCTGATATTTTAGAGTACTCTGATTTTAAAGAAGAGTTTATTAATCAAATAGGAAAGTACAATGTATCTATCCTTGGCGATATAAATGATTTGTATATATACGACTTTGGAATATTTATTGAGATGTCTCCGGACGAGGAACAAAGAGCACAACTTGAACAGAACATTCAAATGGCTTTATCTAAAGGAGACATAAATCTAGAAGATGCTATAGACATACGAGAACTTAAGAATATGAAACTTGCTAATCAGTTATTGAAACTGAAAAGAACTAGCAAGCAAGAAAGAGAAGAGAAAATGCAAATGCAACAACAAGCTATGCAGGCTCAACAACAACTTAAGGCTCAAGAGATGGCAGTTCAAGCCAATCAACAAAAGCTTCAAATGGAAATGCAAGCTAAAATGCAATACAGACAAGCAGATGTGGCTTTTGAAATAGAGAAGATGAAACAAGAAGCAATGTTGAAATCTCAATTAATGCAGGAAGAGTTTCAAATGAATATGCAACTTAGACAAATGGATGCTCAACAATTACAAGGTAGAGAAAGCCAAAGAGAGGATGCTAAATCAAAAAGAATATCTCAAACAAGTTCAGAGCAATCGGAATTAATTAATCAACGTAAGAATAATTTACCTCCAAAGAACTTTGAATCTAACGAAGACAGTTTAGATGGTTTTGATTTGTCAGAATTTAATCCAAGATAATATGTCAGTAAGAAAAAAAGTTGTAAGAGACAATACGTTAGTTAAGAGACCTATACTGAAAAGAGCAAAAAAAGTAACGGTAGCTGCAGCTAAAAAAAAGAACTCTACAATTAAAAATATTCCTAAAAAGTATAAGAAAGTAAAAGGGTCAAGTGGTTCTTTAGGTTTAATTGGTGGAGGTGTAGCCGGTGGAATAAAAGCAGTTTCTAAATACGTTGCTAAAAAAGTAGCAAAGAAAGCAGTATTAAAAACCGCAGTATCAGCAACTAAGAATGCTAAGAAGAAAAAGACAACATCTAAAAAACGTGTCTAAAACTATAGTATTTTTTGTTTAACTTTGTATAAATTTAAATCAAATCAATTATGGAAATTAAAGTAAGGTCAGTAGATGCCATTGAAGAAAAGTCAACTCAACAAGTTGAAGCGGAATTACTTCAAAAGCACGAAGAAAAATTACAAGCAGAAGATTCTGCAAAAACAGAAACAGTTAATGTTCCTGTAGAAGAAATACAATCACCGGAGGAGGCGACTCCAATGGCTGAACAAGAAGAAGTAAAAACTCCCTCCTCAGAGTTAAGTGAGGAAGACGTTCTTAAATATATTGGAAATAGATATGGGAAAGAGATTGAATCATTAGATGATTTTAATCAAGCTAGGAAAGAGAATGAACCCCTTCCCGAAGATGTATCTCTATATCTTAAATACAAAAAAGAAACAGGTCGTGGAATTGATGACTTCTATGAATTACAGAAGGACTTTAATGAAATGGAACCTGACAACCTGCTAAGAGAATATCTTACTGCAACTGAAAAAGGATTGGACTCTGACGACATCGATGATATGATGGAAGATTATGATTTCGATGAAGATTTAGATGATGAAAAAACAGTTAAGAAAATTAAATTAGCAAAGAAAAAGACTATTGCGAAAGCCAAGGATTTTTTTATACAACAACAGGAAAAGTACAAAGTCCCTCTAGAGTCTAGGGGTGCTTCCGATTCTGCAAGTAAAGAAGAAGCCGAGGATTATAAACAATATATAGCTGAAGCGAAGACGGCTGCAGAAGAACAAACTCGTGTTAGAGATGTTTTTCTTAAAAAAACAAATGATGTGTTTAGTGAGTTCAAAGGTTTTGAGTTTACGCTTGACAACAACAAAGTTTATTTTTCTCCCGGTGATGCTGCTGAATTAAAGAAGATTCAATCAGACCCTCAAAATTTTATGAATAAATTTAGAGATGAAGATGGTTCTATCAAAAATGCAGCCGGTTATCACAAGTCATTAGCAATGGCGATGCAACCCGATGCGTTTGCAAAGTTCTTTTATGAGCAAGGTAAATCTGCGAAAGCAGATGAGTCTATGAAAAAGTTGAAAAATATAAATATGACAACTCGTTCTGCTCCTGAAGCAACTTCTACAAAATCAGGGATGCAAATTAAGTCTTTAAGTCCTGACTCAGGTCGTGGGTTAAAGATTAGGAATAGAAATAAATAAATTTTAAACTTTAAAAAAACAAAATTATGAGTGTACAAAACGTACCCGGTTTTGATTTACAACCAAGTGCTCAAAGAGTACCGTTAGAATCAAACTACATAACTAACTTTGATTTCTTAAATCAGTATCTTCCTGATACTTATGAAAAGGAATTTGAGCGTTATGGAAACAGAACAATTGCATCTTTCCTAAGAATGGTAGGTGCTGAAATGCCATCTAATTCAGATTTAATTAAATGGGCAGAACAAGGAAGACTACATACTAAGTATGTAAATATTGCATCTACTGCTGCTTTAGCAGGTGCTGATGTGGCTACATTTGTAGTAGGTGATGCAGGTAACCCTGCTTTTACTGCTCAAAATGGAATCGCTATTAGAGTAGGTCAAACAGTTTTCTTATCTAGAAACGATGGAAGTGGTAGCCTTAAAGCTATTGTAACCGCAGTTGATGTTGCAAATGACCAATTTACTGTTGCATTTTACAATGCAGGTGGAGCGACTGCTGCAGTTACTGATATCTTTACTGTATTTATTTATGGTTCTGAATTCAAGAAAGGAACAGATGGAATGGCAGGTTCATTAGAAGCTGACGATTTTATCTTCGAAAATTCTCCTATCATCATCAAAGACAAGTATGCAGTATCAGGTTCTGATATGGCACAAATTGGATGGGTAGAAGTAACTACTGAGAATGGAGCAAATGGATACCTATGGTATTTGAAGTCTGAGCACGAAACAAGATTACGTTTTGACGATTATCTTGAGACTGCAATGATTGAAGCGGTTCCTGCTGAAGCAGGTTCTGGAGCAATTGCTACTACAGGAGATGTAGGTAACAAAGGTTCTGAAGGTATCTTCTATGTTGTAGAACAAAGAGGAAACATTTGGGGAGCAGGAAATCCAACTACATTATCTGAGTGGGATTCTATTATTTCAAGACTTGATAAGCAAGGAGCGATTGAAGAAAACGTAATATTTGTAGATAGAGATTTCTCTTTCGACATTGACGATATGTTATCTGCACAATCATCTAATGCAGCAGGTGGAGTTTCTTATGGTCTTTTTGACAATGAGAAAGAAATGGCTCTTAACTTAGGTTTCACAGGATTCCGTAGAGGTTATGATTTCTACAAGTCTGATTGGAAATACCTAAACGACCCAACAATGAGAGGTGGTTTACCGGCTACGGCAGGTTCAGGTAGAGTTAATGGACTTTTAGTTCCTGCAGGTTCTACTTCTGTGTATGACCAAATCTTAGGTAAAAACGCTAAGAGACCATTCTTGCACGTACGTTACCGTGCTTCTGAAACAGAAGACAGACGTTACAAGACTTGGATTACAGGTTCTGCAGGTGGAGCGAAAACTTCTAGCTTAGATGCTATGGAGGTTCACTTCTTATCTGAAAGAGCAGTATGTACTTTAGGTGCTAACAACTTCTTCTTATTCAACCAATAAGAAGTAAATAATTAAGGGGGAGGCAATAGAAATTCTGATGAGCCTCCCCTTTTTTTTAATTTAAATTTAAATTTTAATCTAATCTTATTATAATGAAAAACAAGAAAAAAATCTATACAGATAAACAGTATCGTTTAACTGCCAAAGTAGCACCCTTATCTTTTATGCTACCAACAAGAAACAGTAAAAGATTTCCCTTAATGCATTTTGATGAAGAAACCGGTGTTAACCGTTCTTTAAGATATGCAGCAAACCAAAAAACTCCTTTTGAAGATGAACAAGATGGTAACGCTTTGTTATCTCCTGTAATTTTTGAAGATGGATTCTTACACGTAAGTAAAGAGAATCAAATCTTACAAGAATTTTTACATTATCATCCTTTAAATAATATTAAATATACTTTAGTTGATAAAGCTAAAGATGCTGAGGAAGAAGTAGAAGATTTATTGATAGAAGCTGAAGCTTTAATAGAAGCTAAATCATTAAGTTTAGACCAATTAGAAAATGTATGTAGAGTTTTATTTAATAAAGACACTACTAAAGTTTCTACTGCTGAATTAAAAAGAGATGTATTAATATTTGCTAAACAATATCCTATAGATTTTATGGAAGTTATTAGCGACCCTGAATTAAAAGTTCACGGAACTGTACAACAATTTTTTGACAAAGGTTTATTAACTTTTAGAAAGAGTAATAAAGAGGTTTGGTTTAGTACACCAACCAATAAAACAAAAATGCTTAATGTTCCTTATGGACAAGATGGTAAAGATTTAGTTGTATCGTATGTTAAGTCAGACGAAGGAATAGAGGTTTTAAAACACCTTGAAACATTATTATAATTTACATATCTTTGTACAATAGTCATCATCAGAGAGATGGTGTTTTTTACTAATTTAAATTATTTATTATGAACAAGTATTTATCATTTGAAATCGAAGATTTACCGGCTGCACAAGTAGCAATCAACGGAGGTTTAACAGTTGGTGTTCAAACTGCAACTAACATTGCATTACACTCTGCAGACTCTGCAGTAGTTTACACAATCGTTGGAACAGGATTTACTGTTGCTATGGAAACTGCAATTAACTATGCAATCGTACACGCAGCAGAAACTAATTGGACTAATGTAGTATCTAAAGTAGATATTCCTTCAATAAGTAAAGTTACTAATGTAACTATCGCTTAATTAAACTAATCTTTTATTAGATTTTAAGAGACCTCTTCAATTTGAAGAGGTCTTTTTATTTTGTTTATCTTTGTGTAAAAGAATTACAGATGATAAACTCAGTTAGACAAACAGTAATGTCCGTTCTGAATAAAAATAATTATGGGTATATATCCCCTTCTGACTTTAACTTGTATGCTAAACAAGCACAGTTAGATTTATTTGAAAATTATTTTTACTCTTATAACTATCAAATTATAAAAGAGAACGCAAGACAATCAGGTACAGGATATGCTGATATAACAAAAGGATTAGAAGAAGTTATAGATACGTTTTCCGTACAACTTCCTTTACTAAGAGAAGGTGGGACAACTTTCCCTGAATCTTTATATTTCCTTCCTTCATTAACAACTACTAATAATGATTATTATATCATTAATAAAAATTTAGTATATAATAAAGTATTGATTTCTAATGCTCTTACTACTGCAACAAATGGTGGTGGTACTAAAGTAGAAGATTCATCACAAGATTTTATAGCTTCAGGAGTACAAGTAGGAGATATAGCTTCTACTGTTACAGGAGGTATTACATACAATACAATCGTTAATACTATTGTAAGTGCTACAGAACTATTGGTTAGACCAACTACAGGTGCAATCGTTTGGAATGCAACAGGTAAAAATTATTATATCTACTCAAGTAAAAATATTAAAGAAGCAGAAAAAGTAACTCATAGTAAAATAACTATGTTAAACAATTCATTACTTACTGCACCAAATCTAACCTATCCTGCATATACACAAAACGGAGATTTTGCAGAAACATATCCTGATACCATTAATGGTATTGGACAGTTGGTATCTCAATATATTAGATTTCCTTTTATTCCTAAATGGACGTTTGTTGATTTAGTTAATGGTGAACCTGCGTTTGACGAAAGTGCAGTTGATTATCAAGATTTTGAATTACCAAATGATGATGAGGTCAATTTAATAAATAAGATTTTACAGTATGCAGGAATGAGCATACGAGAAATAGCTGCAGTACAATTTGCACAGAGTAGTGAACAAGCTTCAGCAGCACAAGAAAAATAAATTATGGCATATATAACAGACTATCAGTATTACGAAAATGGAGGATTAAATCCTGAAGATGCTAATTGGGGTTCATATCAATATGTTTCCTTAGAAGACATAGTTAATAATTTTATGCTAATGTATGCAGGGAATCATAGCCTTGTAAACAATGAAGAAAGATTTAAGATATTGTTTCACGCAAAAAGAGCGATTCAAGAATTAAACTATGATGCATTTAAAGAAATTAAAATACTTGAATTAAATGTGTGTGATTCATTACGATTTGTTCTTCCACCTGATTATGTAAATTGGGTTAGAATATCTCAAGAAGTTAATGGCATTTTATATCCTTTAGGAGAAAACATACAAACTAATTATAGTGGAGCATATTTGCAAGACAATGAATGTAGGATACTGTTTGACCAAGATGGTAACTCATTAAGACCTGAGTTTTCAGATTTAGATATGTCTAGAATGTTTGGAGGTGACCCTACAATTTATACCGGAACAGGTTCTATGAATGGTAGTTCAGGTTGGAACGTAGATGGATGTTGGTATTTTGATTATGGTATAGGTGCTAGGTTTGGTTTAAATACTGAAACTGCAAATAGTAATCCAACATTTTCAATTAACAGAAAAGGCGGAGTGATTAATTTTAGTTCAGGAGTGTCAGGTAGTTTAGTGGTTTTAGAATATGTATCAGATGGTATGGAAAATGGAGATGATAGTTCCGTTACTGTAAACAAGATGTTCGAAGACTTTATTTATGCATATATAGAATTTGCAATTTTAGGTTCTAAAGTTGGTGTTCAAGAATATATAGTAACAAGACTACGAAAGAAAAAAGCTGCTCTATTAAGAAACGCAAAAATTAGAATTAGTAATATACATCCCGGAAGGCTATTACAAAACTTAAGGGGTAGAGATAAGTGGTTAAAGTAATATGGCAAATCTAACAAGAAATTTTACTGCAGGTAAAATGAATAAATCTGTGGATGAACGTCTGATACCAAATGGTGAATACGTTGATGCACTTAATATTCGAATGGGTTCTACTGAGAATTCCGAAATAGGAGTTATAGAAAACTCTAAAGGAAACACTCAACTGACTACACTTGAATTTAATAATATACCACTTAGTAATTCGGCAAGATGCATAGGAGCATTTGAAGATGGAGCACTAGAGAATATATATTGGTTTGTTCACGACCCGGCTTATAATGGCGGAATATGTGATATGATTGTATCATATAATACCACACTAGAATTAATAACGTATCACGTAATTAGTGTTGGTGACCCATTAGATGCTTCAAAAACAATATTAAATTTTGACCCTGAGTTTTTAATTACAGGTGTTAACAAGGTAGAGGACTTATTTTTCTTTACAGATAACTTTAATCCACCTAGACAAATAAACGTAAGAACTAACTATCCTAATCCGGTAGGTGGTGTTGATGTAACTTCAGCAGAAGCTTTACTTGTAATAAGAAAGCCACCATCAAGTGCTCCGGTAATTAAACCTATTGCAACTTCAAGTCAAGATAATTTTTTAGAAACAAGATTTGTATGTTTTGCTTATAGGTATCGTTATGAGAATAAAGAATACTCAGCAACTTCTCAGTTTTCTTCACCATCTTTTGTTCCTAATACATTTGATTACAGAACAACAACTGCGTTGAATGAAGGAATGAGAAACTCTACTAATCAATGTGAGATTACATACAATTCAGGTGGACCTCTTGTTAAGTCAGTAGATTTATTGTTTAAGGATATGAATTCCTCAACGATAAAAGTTATAGAAAAATTAGATAAACAAATTGAAGGGTTAGTTGATAATACTAACTATACATATACTTTTAGTAATAGTAAAATATTTACAATACTACCATCTTCAGAAATTCTAAGACTATTTGATAATGTTCCCTTGTTGTCACAAGCACAAACATTAATGGGAAATAGAGTTGTCTATGGTAATTATGTAGAGGGTTACGATTTAACAAATGCAAAAGTACCTACTAAATTTGAGTACGTGGCTTCGCTTAGTAGTGAAGACGTAGGTAGGAATTCTTTAGAAGGGGTTTTAACACCTGTTACTTACACTATTGGTTCAAGTACTACTATAGCAAGTGCGGCAATAAATGTTGACTTAGATGGCTTGAATTTAATAGCAGGAGCATCGTTAAATATATTAATACGATTTAAGCACAAACAGTTTGGAGGTCAAACTCCTTTCCCTACATCAACAAGTCCGGAGAATACAATAAACTTTGTTTATATACTTCCTTCAGCTTTTGCTAGTGTTTTTGATTTAGCAAATTCTGTAGATTTTTCTGAAAAAATTGGAACAGTTGCTAATATACAAACTGTAGCTAATGCTTGTACAGGAACTACTTTAACAGATGAATTCAATTGTATTTTACCAAATGAGTTAACAGGGTTATTTAAATTTCAAAGTGGAATTAGTGCAGTAAATCAACCTATAGAAATTGTTACTACACCAAGTAGTAGTACTATACAGTTAAAGCTTCCGTTGATGACTTATGTTGACGATGTATCTGCACCTACTCAAACAGTAAGAGAGTATTATGAAATATCTGCTTCTGATGTAGTATATCAAGATATAGCTAATCCATCAAGTCTTCACAGTAATAGAGGATATGAGATTGGTATAATTTATATGGATGATTTTCTTCGTTCTACTACCGCTTTAGTTAGTCCTAATAATACAGTACACATTGGATGTTCACTTTCAGACGTAAAGAACACAATAGATGTAACTATACCGGCTACTCAAGTTGCACCGGATTGGGCAACGAGATATAAGTTTTGTATTAAGCCTGACAAAAAAGATTACAACATAATATATTCTAATATATTTTTTACTGACCCTACTTCAGGAGCAGATTACTTTTTACTTGAAGGACAAAACTCTCAGAAAATTGAAGAAGGAGATGAGTTAATTGTAAAACTAGATACTGAAGGTCCAAGACGTAATTGTACGTTTACTACTGTATTAGAAAAGAAATCACAAGTTGCGGACTTTTTAACTCCACCTCCTGTAGATGCTAGTGCAACTCCTGTAGAGATTCCAATCTCATCAGGTGTGTATATGAAAATAAAAGCAAACAATTTCAGTACAGAACCCGGAGATAATCCTGTTGTATCGTATGGTGAAAAAGTTGCTACGGGTAACAATTGTAATACTGTAAAGTATCCTGTTGATACTCAGATACCACAAACAGGTGGTGGTGGTAATTATGAAGATTACACTATACCTCAAGGTTCAAAAATTAGCTTAAGAGTTGATAACGAAAGACCGGGTAATGAAGACACTACGTTTGGTAATGTTCCTCAAAAAAGATGGAGAGTAGATTTAAAACTAACTGCATCTCAAGAATATGATTCTTTTAAAGAATGGTTTGAAGGAGACAATGTTGCTGCTTTAATGGAAACAGGTGCTACAACTATTTCGTGTGATGGTCCTAATTATACTTCAACAAATGGAAACTCAGGAAACAGACCTTGTAATGTAGGTAACATTTATACCAATTTTCAAATAAACAATGCAGGGACCGCACAACAAAGAACTTACTTTATGGTCAAAAGTAGTGAGGGGTATGGAAAGAAAAAGAAATCTACTAGACTTGAAGTTGAGATTGAAGTCATTCGTGCGAATGGTTTGGTGGTGTTTGAAAGCCTTCCTCAAGATGCAGAACCTGACTTATGGTATGAATCATCAGCATCTTATACTATCGATGCATTGGGTCAACACTCAGGTAATACTCAGAATCAAGTTATTGCTACGAATATTCCGGCAATAATTAAAACTGAATTCTTTAATTGTTATGCTTTTGGTAACGGAGTTGAAAGTTATAAAATACAAGATTCTATTATTGGAAAAGAATTAGTATTAGGAAACAGAGTAACTACAACAGACTCTAAAGAGTTTGAACAAACTAGAAGATTTGCTGACTTAACATATAGTGGTGTATTTAATGCTGAATCAAACATAAATAAGCTAAATGAATTTAACGGTGGCTTACTAAACTTTAAAGCATTAGAACAATCTTTTGGTCCTGTAATGAAATTATTTGGAAGAGAGACAGATATTTTAGTTTTACAAGAAGACAGAATATCTTATGTGTTAGCAGGTAAGAATTTATTATCTGATGCCGGTGGTGGTAATGCATTAACATCTGTACCTGAAGTTTTAGGACAACAGATAGCAAGAATAGAAGAGTATGGTATTAGTTTTAACCCTGAGAGTTTTGCTCAATTTGGTCCTAACAAATATTTTACAGATGCTAAAAGAGGAGCAGCATTACAGTTAACGGGAACAAGTTATTCTAATGATTCATTAGTACCTATTTCTAATTTTGGAATGAGACCTTGGTTTAGAGATTTATTTCAATCATCATTTGAGACTCAGAAACTAGGTGGATTTGACCCTTATATGGGTGAGTTTGTATTGTCATCTAATTTAATTGAGATACCTCAAGAGAAGCTTTGTATTGCTTGTGGTGTTACACAGACTATTCCGGTTAAAGCTAAAAAACCTTATGAAGTATGTTACAATCTTGGACAAACTGTTGGAGATGTAGATATTGATTATTCTTTTGCAAGCTTATCAGGAACTGTAACTGTTACATCTGTTTATAATGGTGTTACAAATACCACAGGTGCAGTAACTGCAGGAGGAAAGTTAGTAGTTAATAAAAATTCAAATGTAGAAGACGAATTAAAATTAACCGTTACGTGTTCTGATAGTGTTATTATAACATTTACTGTTGCTTGTCCTAACGCAGAACAAATTACAGTTGTATTAGTACACTTGTCTAGTGCGAATGATGCCGGACAACAAATTACAGATGAGTTTAGATACACGGATACTCCGTTTATTTCTGCTCTTCACACAGAAACTGTTGTATTTGGAACGGGTGCTTTTCCTATTGTGTCATTATTTGATAGTTTAGTTGGATTACAAGGTTCAGGTTCGATACCAACAAATGGTTCTACCGTAACAATGTACTCTAACAAAGTAGGAACTGATGATTATATTTTTGTTGAAGGTTCAGACAAGTTTAAACAACTAAGAACTAGCACTCAGTTTACGCAAAGTTCAGCAGATATAGCTTCATTGCTTCAGTTGTCTACGCAAGTAACTCCTATAAATCCACCTGCAAATGGTAACACTTCTTATAACGGAAGCTTTACTATGCCAAGTGGAAGTGATGAGTATTTATACTTGATTTGGGATTATCGTAATAGTACTCCAATTGATTTATGTTTTGGAGCAACTCTTACAGAGTCTTGTTGTGGATGTGAAGCCGGAGGAGGTAATAACAAATGGACTGTTTCAGATTGTATAACAGGTCTATCTTGGACAATAGAAGACATCTACGGAGTTTTTGCACAAGGTGATGTAGTTCAATACAAACAAGGTATAGGAGCCGGTCAAGGGTCTACAATAAACTGTGGAGAAATTATATCTACAGGAACAACAGTAAATGCTACTTTATACTCAGCGACAATAGTTGATTGTTCAGATGCAACAAAGTGTAATATATAAAAATTAAATTATGAGTACATTTTATATTAATGGAACAACCTTATCAAATTCTACTGCGGTCTTTACAGATTCAGGTTTAACAACTCCTGCTGCAGATGGATTTTATGCTGCAGGAACTATCAGTAGAGAACAAGCTAATTCTGTTTTACTACCGGCACAAACGTGTCCTAGTTGTGCAGAGCCTTGTGGAGGAAGTATTGCTGCATCAGGAAGTCAGGGTCTATATAAAGTAGATATTGATTTTGGAGGTACTAATACCGATGTAGGTGCTTGTGTTATTAGGTTTAATCCTGCTAGTGTACCTGATGGTATACTTGTAGAGTTTAATGGAATACTTTATAATAAATTAAGTTCTCAAAATTATGGATTACTTCAAGGTTCTAATACTCAACTAGCAACTTATATAGGTGCTATTGGTTCTGATGGGTGTGGTGTAAATAGCGGAAATTATAGTCAAACTATAGCAGTATTTAATTATGCCGGTGGTTCGTTTTCTAACACCGGAACGTCACAACTTGTAACTATTCCTAGTGGTCAATCTAAATTAACTCAAAGTCAACCGGGCAATAGCTATATGGTTATACCTAAAACCACAGGTGCTCCAAGTCTTGCTAATATTCAATTTATTGGACCTTGTAGTGGAACTGTATTTAGTTTTGATATTGGATGTCCTGCTTTACTACCATCTTTATGGTCTAATGTAAATCCTAAAACAACAAGACAATTAGCTTGTGAATCTGCAGGAGATGGATTAATTTATCACGTACCTGTAAACAGTTCTGCTAGTGCAGGAAATGTTAAGTTACACGATTATTTATTTAATGACCAATTTGGAGCAGACCCTGTAGCAGATGGGTTTTATTTACTGCCTAATGGTAGTACTGTTCAATGTGAATTTGGTATCGTAACTGCAGTTGCTGATAGTTGTGCAGGATTTAGATTGTTAGATTGTAATGGTACAGATTTATGGACTGTAAACGATAGATTCCAAGGACAGTTTTCAGTTGGAGATGTTGTAAGGTTTAGAGTATCAGGAGCGAATGGACCTCAAGGAAATATTCTGTGTGGAACAATACAACAAAACACTTCAGGAGAAGACACTAATGCTTATATGTATGACAACGACATAGTCGCTGACTGTAGTCAAAGTGCAAAATGTGACCAACCTGTATAATATAATAATATGGCAATAATTAGACAAAATTACACCTTAACATATGATG
>Ga0208814_1000630_pt1 | contig 19741 bp, 24 predicted proteins | sample MalvirAntarct_55_FD_184253 | JGI IMG/M metagenome (GOLD analysis project Ga0208814, IMG submission 184253) | Marine viral communities from the Global Malaspina Expedition - Malaspina viral metaG Antarct_55 (SPAdes) (version 2) | ecosystem: Environmental > Aquatic > Marine > Oceanic | place...
ATATGTGGTAGGTAGTCAATTTGATAATGTGTACAAGTACGACATAGGCGTCCCTACAAAAATAACCCTACCAGCATCTGTGGTCGGCACAACTAGTGCCACACTTAAAGACCAAAGAGCAACATACACTTTTGTAACAGCAGACAGTGGATCAACAGTAAACTTAATAGCAGAGGAGATAATCTAATGGCTGGGTACACTGGACCAGTAAACGCTGGAATAACTGCTCAAGCTCAAAGCAAAGAAGTTTTCGCCGTAACTACAAGCACCACTGCATTTAGCTTTGCGCATGACCTTCTGTCACTCCAAGTGTTCCACAACGGCATCCGCCTAGTTAAAAATACTGACTACTCAGCAAATGGCGTTGTAGTCACCCTTACTAATGCAGCAATAAACGGGGACCAAGTAGTATTAATAAGCAACCCTAGTTTTCAAGTGGCAGACGCTTACACTCGGACAGAGGCAGATGCTGCATTTCTAAAACCCGCAAGCAGTCTTAACGCAGCTAAGTTAACTGGCAACATAGCCGCAGCACAGCTAACAGGAGCCTTACCCGCTATAAGTGGTGCGGCGTTAACTGGTTTAGTTGCTACTTTTTCGGGATTAACAGACACAACGGTAGCAACATCAGACCCAACTTTCAGCACCAACCCATCGTCTGGGCTTGGTCACGTTTGGGTTAATACAACTACTGGTTTTATACACGTCCTTAAAGACGCAACTGCTAATTCAAATGTCTGGATTAACGTGGGTAATGGTTCAAATAATATTGAGCGTTTTTCAGCCACAGGCGGGACTAAAACAACCTCTGGTGCTTATACAATTCACACCTTTACTTCTTCTGGTACGTTCACACCCTCTACAACTAATAACGTAGAGTACATGGTAGTTTCAGGGGGCGCAGCTGGAGGCGTTGGTCACGGTGGCGGTGGCGGTGCAGGCGGTTACTTACAGTCAGTGACAGGTGAAACCTATAATGGCACGGCTGGCTCGGCGTCTTTGAGTGTAACGGCGCAAGGCTATACTGTAACAATAGGCGCAGGTGGTGCAAAAGCTAACTACACAGGCGGCGCTCTAGTGGGATATTCTGCGAAGGGTACTAATTCTAGTTTCTCGACTATCACAACAACTTACGGTGGAGGTGCCTCTGGTTATGGCGGCGGTCATCCCGGTGAGGGAGGCGGTTCTGGCGGCGGTGGCGGTGGTTGGACAGGTCAAAATGTTAGTGGCGGTGCGGGAACTTCGGGGCAAGGCAAAGCAGGCGGTCCCGGTAGGTACTGGAACGGCGGTGGCGGTGGTGGTGCAGGCGGTATCGGTGGTACAGGTGCGGCATCGTCTTACGCGGGTGTAGGTGGGTTAGGATATAGTTCGGCTATAAATGGTACAGCTACGGGTCGCGCTGGCGGCGGCGGTGGTGGCGCACATCCAGCCGCGGAAGGCGGTAACGCCACTTCTGGTGGCGGTCTTGGTAACGGGGCAAATAACCAATTTAATAGCACTAAAGCATCTTCCTATGGTACGGCTAACACAGGTGGTGGCGGTGGTGGCGGTGGCGGTAGTTATGCTCCGGGGGGCGCAGGCGCTTCTGGTATCGTAATCATTCGCTATCTAACTTAATAGGAGAATAAAACATGGCGCATTACGCAAAAGTAAATAACGGATTGGTAGAACAAGTAATTGTGGCAGAGGCTGATTTCTTTGACACATTCTTAGACAGTAGCCCCGGCTCTTGGATACAAACATCCTACAACACCTACGGCGGTGTTCATGCAAACGGAGAAACACCTCTTCGCAAGAATTATGCTGGCATTGGCTCAACATACGATGCTGAACGGGATGCTTTCTACGGACCAAAACCATACCCAAGTTGGGTTTTAAATAACGCTAGCTGTCTATGGGAAGCACCAGTAGCACACCCTAATGATGGCAAAATATACACTTGGAACGAAAGCACTACATCATGGGACGCAGAAGGATAAGTTATGACTAAAGCAAGAGACAACGCCGATGGGGGCGCAAGTGAATTTTCTGAATTAGAGGATACAACTGTCTCAACGTCTGACCCTGCTGTTAACACTAACCCGTCTTCTGGCGTAGGTCACATCTGGGAGAACAGGACTTCTGGTGAAATGTATATCCTTAAAGACGCGACTGCTAATTCAAATGTCTGGATTAACGTAGGTGATGGTACTGGCGGGATAAACTATTTTGAAGCATCAGGCGGGGCTAAGACAACTTCTGGTGCTTATACTTATCATGCGTTTACGTCTTCTGGTAACTTTTCAGTTACTGGCAGTAATTCAGTGGAATACCTTATCGTAGCTGGCGGTGGTGGCGGTGGAAACTCTGCTGGAGGTTTAGGATTTTATGGTGGCGGTGGAGGTGCCGGTGGTTTAATTCAATCTAGCTTTACTGCTTCTACTCAGACCTATACTGTGACAGTAGGATCAGGTGGTGCAGCAGGTGGTGGAGCATCAGCTAAGGGTGGCGATGGGACAAACTCTTCTTTTTCAAGCTTTACTGCTGCAGTAGGTGGCGGTGGTGGCGGATATTCTTATGATACTCAGCAGTATCCGTCCGTTGGTTCTGTTGGTGGTTCAGCAGGTGGTGGCGGTGCTGGTGGTACTGGCGGAAACGGGACATCAGGTCAAGGAAATAATGGCGGGAACAACCCATCTGGATTTAGTGGTGGCGGCGGTGGCGGTGGTGCCGGAGCAGCAGGCGACAATGGTGGCAATTACGGAGGTGCTGGTGGTAATGGTTTGAGCTTCTCCGTATGGGCAACAGGAACGTCAACAGGAGATGGAGGGTTCTATGCTGGAGGAGGCGCAGGAGGTGTTGGGCCATCAGCCGGCGGTGCTGGCGGCGGTGCAAGTTCAACTGCAAGTACAGTTGCAGCTAATGCACAGGCATTCACGGGTGGTGGTGGTGCCGGAAATACCGCCACTGCCGGCGTTGGTTCTAACGGCGCATCAGGTATCGTAATCATTCGATACTTAACGTAAGGAAACATCATGTCAGGATATATAGGCACGGTACCAGTACCACAGGCCACCCAAACCCGGGAGGCTTTTACAGCTTCGGCGAACCAAACTTCTTTTGCTACAATAGGCTACGAACCGGGTTTTCTTGACGTTTTCTTGAATGGCGTCAAGCTAGCCGCCGCAGACTATACAGCAACGAACGCGATAAATGTTGTGCTGGCTACGGGCGCAGCAGTTAATGATATCTTAGAAATTGTTGCATATAAGACTTTTAATGTAGCTAATACGCTAGCAGCTAACGGAAGCGCCGCCAATCTGACTAACCTACCATCAGCACAGCTGACAGGGGCTTTACCCGCTATAAGTGGTGCAGCTTTAACTAATGTTCCAATAGCAGATCAGGCCGTTAATGAAGCCAAGCTGCAAGTATCTAATGCTCCAACTAATGGCTACGCCCTCACAGCACAGTCAGCAGCAAATGGCGGCATGACTTGGGCAGAAATGTCTGCATCCCCTATTGATTTGATCTCTACGACTACTATTAGTTCCAACGTCCAAAATATAGCTTTCAGTCTGCCAACGGGATACGTAGCGTATGAATTACTTTTATCCGATATAGGGTCTACCGCCCTTTATCCTTTTTTGCAGGCACATTACAGCACGGACAATGGTAGTAATTATGATATTGGCAATAATTACCGTAACAGAGCTATTGGCAATTCTGCAACGAACTCCCTTCGCATGCATGATGGGGAGATGCGCGGTCCTAGTTTTTTTCGCCTTTTAATACAAGGGGCAAAAATGACTGCCCGAACAGTAATGACAGGTGTGGGTCCTCCATGTTCTAGCGCAACTGAGACAACTTATGATTTTACTTCTTGGCTTGCAGGTGGGGTTTACGTATCTGATAGCGTAGTTACAAACGTAAGATTTAAATTTAGTGACAACTCAAGTTTCAATCAGGGTACATTTAGTCTCTACGGGAGGAAGTAATTATGGCGAATAAATATGTAGACGGTAATTTAGTCGCAATGACAGCCGAAGAGATTGCGGAAGATGAAGCCTCATACGCAAGCTATCTGGCTGCACTACCCGCTCTTAATGCTGATAAAGCCCGAAGTGAACGTAACTCCCTTTTAGCAAAAACAGATTGGACTTCTGCAAGTGACCTCACAATGTCATCTGATATGACAGCATACCGTCAGGCTCTTAGGGATGTTCCGACTCAAGCTGGGTTCCCAACAAGTATCACATGGCCTGCAACACCGGAGTAGATTATGCCTCAATCCTACTACGTTGACCCAGACTATTGGATATCTGGATATGCTCAAGGTGACATATTTGACGATAGCGCATTAATTACAGCGCAACTATCTGTAACCGCAGGGGCTGTGCTTCTTTCGAGTGCATCTAGTTCTATAACCTCTGCGCTAACTGTTAGTGCGTTAGCTGTAAGTGTTAAGAATATTGCTGCTTCTATTATTGCAACCTTTAATATTTCAGTAATTATTCCAGTCATTAAAGAAGCTTCTGCTCAGATTTTATCAGCGCTATCAGTTTCTGCTCTTTTGATACGACTGCAACATACTAGTGCATCTTTTGCATTTTCTGCTATAGTGACTGCAAATGCAAGATTTTTGTGGGAACCAGAACCCATCCCAACAGATATTTGGACTGAACAGGGCGATGCAAGCTCAACGTGGACTAACGATGGTAAAGCGACAACGATATGGACGGATGAATAAATGGCAAATACAACAAATCAAGGCTGGGCTAAACCTACAGTTGGCGGCTCGGAAGACACATGGGGAACAACTTGGAATACTGCATTAGATGCAATTGATACTTTAGTTGGACCAGTTACGGCGGTAGAAATTGCTAAATTAGATGGTCTTACATCGTCTACGGTAGAGTTAAACAAACTTACTGGCGCTACTTCGTCAACGACAGAATTGAATTTTGTAACAGGTGTTACCAGCAACATTCAAACTCAATTAAATACAATACAAGTCATTCCAGCTGGTGTTATTATGTTATGGTCTGGCGCTGCAAACGCCATTCCTACTGGATATGTGATTTGTGACGGAAGCAATAGTACGCCTAATCTTCGCAATAATTTTGTAATTGGTGCAGGGGATACTTACGCAGTTGGCGCATCTGGTGGTTCTGCTGATGCTATTATACCCGCGCACACCCACGCACTTACTGGTGCGACTACAGATACGCATAACCTCTCAGGCTCTCTTATGGCTTCAAAGCCTCAAGCAGCCACAGGCGCGTTTTCTGTTGTGGGCGGTCAGGGTGGCGGCGCTGATGGCGGCCAATCTACGGCTGGCCTATACACCTTGTCTGACTCACATAACCACGCACTTAGCGGTTCAACTGATAGCACGGGCGCTAGTGCCACTGACGCTAATTTGCCGCCATACTATGCTCTTTGCTATATTATGAAAACGTAAGGAGCCAAAATGGCACTAGTTCCACTTAAAATTCCAGCAGGCTTTTACCGAAACGGCACAGATTACGATGCTTCTGGTAGATGGCGCGATGGAAGCCTTGTCCGTTGGCGTGACGGTTCCTTGCGTCCGATTGGTGGCTGGCAAGAACGTAAGGTTAATTTTAGCACAAATCCAATTAGGGGTATGCATTCATGGGAAGCTAATAATGGAACTGCTTGGCTTGCTGGAGGATCGCACACAGAACTGAACGTAATGACAGGATCAAACACTGTCACAGACGTTGCGCCCTCTAATTTAGCTACTGGAAGGGCAGATGCAGAAATTGTAACTGGTTATGGTTACGGTTTTTATGGGACAAGTTATTATGGTCAACCAAGACCCGATTATGGAAACTATTCTGAAGCTACTACTTGGAGCATAGATAATTGGGGCGAATACCTTGTTGCTTGTAATACGGATGATGGACGCATTCTTGAGTGGCGGTTAAATGCTGCTGTAGACGCTGCTGCCATATTAAATGCACCTTTGGGCAACTCAAGTTTAGTTGTAACTGAAGAACGATTTATATTTGCACTTGGAAGCGGTGGAAACCCTAGAAAAATTGCGTGGTGTGATAGGGAAAATAACACTATTTGGACTGCTGCTGCTAATAATGAAGCTGGCGATATTGAATTGCAAACCTCTGGTCAAATTATGTTGGCAATAAGAACAAAAGGCCAAACTTTGATTATGACTGACGTAGACGCCCACACAGCGCGTTATCAAGGACCCCCATATGTTTACGGCTTTGAGCGCGTTGGTACTTCGTGTGGAGCTATTTCGAGAACATGCGCGGCTGATGTGGACGCTGGCGTATTCTGGATGGGTCAGCGTGGATTTTATATGTTTAATGGTAACTCTGTTCAAGAAGTTCCATGCGAGGTACATGATTATGTCTTTGGGGATATGAACCCAGCGCAACAAAGTAAGATTTGGGCTTTAAACAATGGGCAGTTTGGTGAGATTTGGTGGTTTTATCCATCTGCTAATAGCGTGGAAATAGACAGATACGTTGCCTTTGATTACAAAGAACAGCATTGGCTTATAGGTGATTTAAAAAGAACATCTGGGGTTCAGCGAGGCGTTTTTAAATATCCATTCATGGCAAGGTCTGGCGCGAAAGCTACAACTACAACATTTGCAATTACAGTTGCTAACGTAGGCGGATCAAATTACTTTCATGTTGACGGTACAAGCCACCCAATTCTAAGCCTTTTAACAGGTAATACTTATATTTTTGATGTAAGTGATAGTACCAATAATGGGCATCCTTTAAGATTTAAAAACTCTGACGATAGTAGTTATTCTACTGGCGTTGTAGTCGTTGGAACTCAGGGCCAAGCTGGTGCAACTGTAACACTTACTGTGGCTTCCAACGCGCCAACCGCTCTAAAATATTACTGCACGGTGCATGGGAACAACATGGGCAACAATATTGCCGTTGCTTCTGATGACGTTGATTTAATAGAGCATGAAGTTGGTTTAAACGTAGATAGTGCAAGCATATTTGCAGAAACTGGCCCGATAAGTGCTGGTGTTGGCGATAAGGTTTTAAGTGTCACTAAAGTAATTCCTGACGAACTTACTCAAGGAGATGTAGATTTAACTTTTAAAACTCGTTTTTATCCAAACGATGTTGAGCGCTCATATGGTCCTTTTAATCCATCTAATCCAACTTCTGTAAGATTTAGCGGAAGGCAATTCAGAATGAGAATTGAAGGGGATAAGTTGGCTGCTTGGAGAGTTGGAACTATGAGGGTCGAAGTGAAACCGATGGGTACGCGCTAATGCCTGCCCCGGTCCTCCCGCCACTTGGTCCTGATTGGTCCCAATGGGGCAGGCAACTTTCGAGTTACCTGTCCCGACAATTGCCTCGCCTGTTTACGAAAAGCACAGGAGACAATCCATCTGAAAATGGAATTATTCTGTGGGATGAAATAAATGGTTATCCTGTTATAAGCAGAAGCAATGAGTTTTCTGAAATAGTTTTAAGGGTATCTGCACCATCTAGCAGCCTTGGTGCTTCTGGTGATAAATCTGGTTTAATAAGCTGGGATAATGCATATTTTTATATTTGTGCTGGGTCTTATGACGGTTCAACAAACATATGGAAAAGAAATGCTCTTACGGGAGGTTCTTGGTAGATATGTCAAACGTAGTGCAAGATTGTAAAAAGTGGATTGAAGATGCTTTGTCTTATTGTGATGGCACTCACACTTGGGAAGACATACTAAAGGGCATCAGTTCTGGTGCAATGCAGCTATGGCCTGCGCCAAGGGGGTGCATAGTTACTGAAATTGTGGTATATCCTAAAAAGAAGGTTATAAACATTTTTCTTGCTGGTGGTGAATTGGATCAGATTTTGGATATGGACAGCGATGTTGAGCGTTGGGCAAAACACCAAGGCTGTACTGGTGCAATAATGACAGGTCGTGTAGGATGGAAGAAACCGCTTAACCCATTGGGGTGGAAAATCATGCACACCCAATTTGCGAAGGATTTATAAAATGGCTAAAGGCCCATCAACCGTGCAAGAAGTAAATGCACCAGAGTATGCGGAAACCGCTGACCAGCAAAAAATTGGACTTGGAAAAGCTTTGTCTGCAATGGGTTACAATCCTTACATTGGCCCAGATATTGCCGCAGCGTCTGCGTTGCAAAACGCATCGTATCAAGGAACTGATATGATGGCAGAGGCATTTGGAATGCCCACAACTGGAGGTGCTTCATATTTGCCAGCACCCACAACTTTTGCTAATGGGGTTCAAGGATATTCTTCTGCGCCATTGTTTAATGAAGCTAGAAACAATTTAAAAACTTACGCGCCCGGAAAATATAACTATCTTGAAAGTTTTAGTGTAGACCCATTAACCGGGGAATTAGGCTCTAACACGGCGCAAAATCAACAAGTTGCTCTTGAAATGAGCAAACCGTCAAGCGGTGGAAAGTAGGAGATTATTATGGCTGCTGGAGCAAATCCTCAACAAACAGTAACTACTGGTGGCACTAACCCTTACCAACAAGCGGCTGGCGCTCAAACGGCTGCAATGAACAGAGTTGGTCAGGGGATGTATCAGACAGCGGCTCCAGGAATGGCAAACTATGCTAACCCATATGAAAATCAAGTTGTGCAAGCTTCATTGCGTGACGTTGGAAATGCTGCCTCTCAAGGTCTAAATCAGTTGGACTACCAAGCAGAGCAAGCTAACGCTTTTGGCGGATCGCGGCACGGTGTGGCTCAAGCGCAGACCATGCAGGGCTTTAATCAGCAAGCTCTGGACCAGACTTCGCGTTTACGCGCTCAAGGCTTCAACACGGCTCTCGGAGCTTCTCAGAATGATATGAATAGCCAAATGAACGCAGCTGGCCAATTGGCTGGCATGGGTCAGCAATCTTTCGGATATGGTCAAGCAATCCAGAACCAACAAATGCAGCAAGGTCAACAACAGCAAGCGATGATGCAATCATTAATTGACGCTGCAAAACTTCAATACTCTGGATATACTGGAGCGCCTATGCAGGGTTACGGGGTTATGTCTGACGCCGCATCTGGAGTTGCCAACACATACGGCTCCACTGAAAGTACGACACCCGGTTTGCTTAATTACTTGCAGTTGGCCGCTGAATTTGCTCCTGAGTGAAAACATAGATGATTGACCGTTCTAAACTTTCCCCATCAAACTTAGAGGCGCTTCAGCGTCTTGAAGAGTTGTACGGTCAAAGTTTAAATTTAAGCAGCGGTCATCGCACCCCAGATTATAACAATTCGGTTGGCGGTGCTAAAAAGAGCCAACACATTCACGGCAACGCAATAGACATTGACGTTGCAAACATGAACGAAAAAGAAAGATTGCGATTTGCAAGCGCTGCAAAAAAATCTGGGTATAAAGGTTTTGGCTTTTATGACAATTCTTTGCACTTTGATGTCGGCAACCCTCGGATTTGGGGGCCTGATTACACTAAAAATTCAGTGCCAGATTATGCAAATTCATGGTACAATATGAACAACTCAGGAGACTCAAGCATGGCTTACGGTTTTTTTCCAGAAAAGATAGAACAAAACACCGATAAAAAAACGGGTCTTGGCGGTCTTTTAAGCTCTTTTGTTACGGCAAATGAGACAACTGGTCTTTCACCACTTAAACGTCTTGGTGCGTCTTTGGACAATTTACTTCCGCCGGGCCAAGGTGGCGGTGATCGTATTCGGGAGACTGGCAAACAGCGTTTGGCTAAACAAACAAAAAACAGAACAATTGAAGCCTTAACTAAATCGGCAGCAACTGACCCAAGGGCTAAAGTCCTCCTTGATGCCGTACGGTCTGGAGCCTTAACCCCAGCCGATGCTTACAAAGAATATCTTTCAATTAGATCGGATGGTAGTAAAAACCCAATTCGTGCTACTCAAAAATATTTAAATGGTACACTTTACACCGTAACCGATACGGGACGAACAGTTATCAATCCAGAAGGTAAAGAAGTTGTTGGTGAAGAAGCCGCAAAAGTTTTAGCAGAAGCCAACAGATACGAAAACGAAAACAGGGCGATAGGCGAAGGTCTATCAGCAGGCGCAAAATTTCAGCAAGAAGCTGCTAGAGATATGTATGACAAAGCTGACACGATTAGGGGCAGCATTACCAATATAGACCAAGCTATTGCTTCAATTGATAATGGAGCGCCACGCGGCATATATTCAAATATGCTCCCAGATATTACTGCCCAAAGTGGGGCGTTGACTTCGGCTTTGCGCAGAATGGGACTTGATGTTGTTAGTTCTGTAACATTCGGCGCTTTATCTCAATCTGAATTAGACATAGCAATGGCTACTGCTTACCCAGAAAACGCAAGTGCACCAGAACTTCGCAAATTTCTGGAAGATCGAAAAGTTGCTTTAAATAAATTGCTAAATTACACTGATGAAGCTGCTGACTTTATGTCAAATCCAAATAATACACGCGCTCAATGGCGTGAAGTTGTTAATGAAAGGGCAGCAAGCCGCGAATTGGGTGGAACTAATCCATTTGTGGGTCTTTCTTTAGACCGATTGCAAGCAGCATTTGCAAGTGTAATGGATACTGGAACTCCAACTCAAAAAGCTCAATTATTAGAGGCCCTAAAAGCGGCGCGGGGAAACTAAATCATGGCTGGACCAACAATTGAAGAAATGCTTGCTACTTTAGAAGGCGAAGGTGTTTCTGATACTGAGATAGAAGGAATGAGCGTTGAGGAAATGCTTTTTCGGTTAGAAAACCCAATGGCCCCGACACCATATGTTGAGGGCGAAGATGTTGTGCCTTTAAAAAACACGTTTGGAGATGTTATTTCTGAAATGGCTGGGCCATCTTGGAGGGCTGCACAAAGATACATGGAAGGCGCAGGCTCAAGCGTTGGGCAAATGTTAGGTGGTGGAAGTCAGGAAAATTTAAGCCCTACATATCAAAATCTTCCTGAAACGGTTCCAGACATATTGAGGCGTCCAGCCGCCGCTATAGGCGATTATGGCATGGGCGCTCTTTCTCTTCTTGGCGCTGGATATGGCGTTGGCACTGGCCTAATTGGAGAGGTATTTGGCCAAAGCCCAACTGGTGAACGACAGCTTGCGCGTGATCTTCAAGCTGGCCTTGAGGTGTCCGTGCCTGCAATTGCTGGAACTACATCACAGCTTGCGCGTCTTGGCAGACAGTCAACTCTTGGAAATATTCCCGGTGGGCGAAAATTTGGTGAAATGACGCCTAGAATGGAAACTGCAAGAGCCGCCGAAGATTTAAATGTTACGCCTGATATGGGAATGCAAGGTCGTCTTGGTTCTATGCTGCAATCTGGACTTGAAGCCTCACCAATATCTAACCCTTTTATTGCCTCACGCACTGGAAAAGTTGTCGATGAGCTTGAGGAAGCCTCTCGAGAAGCCGCCGCTAAAGCTGGAATTGCTACTACAATAGAAGCAGCAGGCGAAGGTTTAACCAAAGGCGCTCAAACTTGGGTTAATAAGTTTCAGAAAAAAGCATCTGATCTTTATGGGCAGCTAGACAAATATGTCCGACCAGATGATTTACTTGTAGCCCCTAACACCATTGAGGCTTTAGAAGAAATTGTGCGATATGCAGACCTTTACCCAAATATGTCAAAACATATTGGTGCAGATAAATACCGTGGTCTTTTGAAAGATTTAAAATCAGGTGGCATAGAAACGGCAATACCTTATGCTCTCTTAAAGGACATTAGGACAACTTATGGAACATCCATTGGCAACTTAAACGGTCCTTTGGCTGGAATGGACGCAAATAAACTTAACCGCATTTACGGCGCTCTCAGCGATGATATGAGAATGGCGGCGGAAGCCAGCGGCCCTAGTGCTTTAAAGGCATGGGAAAGAGCAAATAAATTCTATAAAGGCGGCGCTGACAGAATTGAAAATGTTCTAAAGCCATTGCTTGATGCAAAAACTGGCGTTGACGCATATAAGAAAATGGAAAACATTCTTCTTGAAGGCAATGTAAAGCAAAGCCTTAACAGTTTAATGCGGATTAGAAGTAGTTTGCCAAAAGACGATTTTGACACGTTTAGAGCAACTTTGATAAAACGGCTTGGTCGCGCTAAAGCTGGCGCTCAAGACGCTGGTGGAGAAGTTTTCTCACCAAGCACCTTTTTGACAAACTATAGCAGAATGGAAAAAGGCCCAAGACGAATTATTTTTGGTGAATTAAACGAAGAAATGAGCAAATTAGCAAAAGTTGTTGATCTTGCAAAAGACGCCTCAAAAGATTTGAATAGGTCAAGAACTGCTACTGGCACCATGAGTGCTGGTGCGGTTTTGGCTGGATCGTATGGCGTAGCTGGGTCTGTGCCTATGCTTAAAGCAATTGCTATTGCTGGAGCCGTAAACGCCGCGTCTGGGTTGGCCCTCACTTCAAAACCCTTTTTAAAAGGCTTAAACAGAGCGGCAAAAAACGATTTAGGACCATTACGGAAAATAGCACAGGGTGACGGGATGTTCTCTTCGGATGCACAAACTGTACTGCGTATTCTTGCAGCGCAACAAAACAATGAAGGGGTGCAGTAATGCGTTTAGAACCGCTCGACAAAACACAGATTGAAGGCATCGTTTCCAAAGCGGTAACGGACGCCAAAGATTTTATAGATAGCGAAATTTCTCCACAACGGATTAAGTCTCAGCGTTATTATGACGGAGAGGTTGACATAGGTCACGAAAAGGGTCGCTCAAGGGTAGTTGCCACTAAATGCAGGGAAGTGGTGCGGGGTATCAAACCATCCATTCAGCGCGTCTTTTTAACTTCAGAAAAACCTGTTGAGTTTGTTCCAAGAGGGCCTGAAGATGTGGCGGCTGCGGAACAAGCTACTTCATACGTCAATTATAAGTTTCAACAGCATGATGGCTACCGCATCCTCAATGATGTGTTCTCAGACGCTTTTGTAAAGAAAATGGGCATTGCTTACGTTTTTTATGATGACGCAATGAAAAACGAAATACACACGTTTACAGGTTTAAATGAAGAAGCATTTACAATGATCGTTGAAGACGATGATGTTGAAGTTCTTGAGCATACCGCGACTATAAACCTTGAAATTGACCAAATGGGCATGGAAGTTGAAATGCCTTCGCATGACGTTAAGATTTCGCGAAAAGTTCCTAATGGAGACATATGTATTGAAAGCATTCCTCCTGAGAATTTCTTTGTTGATCGTAATAGCCGTTCAATTGATGATTTTTATATCGTTGGACATACTACAGAAATGCTTGTTTCAGACTTGTTGGCGATGGGATTTGACTTAGAAGATTTAACTGATGTTCAAGGCACTCAATATTCTACTATGACAGATGAGTCTGAGTTTGCTCGGCGCGGGTTTACTAACGATGAAGACAATGACGAAAATATATCTACAGCATCAAAAAAAATTAGTGTAACAAATGCTTATATGCACTTAGATATTGAGGGCAGCGGCGTTGCTAATCTTTATCAATTTATTTGCGCTGGCTCTAGTTTTAAAGTTTTGGACTATTATGAAGCCGATGAAGCACCCTATGCCATTTTCGAGTGTGACCCAGAGCCACATGCCTTTTTCGGAACTTCACTTGTCGATCTTGTAATGGACGATCAGGACGCAGCTACATCTATGCTGCGTGGCGTTCTTGATAATGTTGCGCTTACAAATAATCCCGGCCTGCAAATCATGGATGGTCAGGTAAATGTTGACGATTTATTAAATAATGAAATTGGTCGAGTTATTCGAGTAAAACAACCGGGCGCTATTATGGAAATGACTGTGCCGTTTACAGCTGGTCAAGTTCTTCCAGCAATGCAGTATTTTGACAATTTAGTTGATAATAAAACTGGCGTATCTAAGGCGGCACAAGGACTTGACCCAGATGTTTTAAGCTCTGCCACGGCAACAGCGATTGCGGCTACGCAAGAAGGCCAAGCTGGTCAAGCAGAAGTGATTGCCCGTAACTTTGCAGAAGGCGGTATGCGCCGTTTGTTCAAATTAATACTTGATCTTTGCGTAAAAAATTCTGATGGCGAAGAGATGATGCGCCTCAACGGGTCGTTTACTCCAGTAGACCCTAAATCTTGGAACACTGACATGGACCTTTCGGTAAATGTGGGTCTTGGAACTGGAAGAGAAAATGAACGCGCAGCAGCCCTTCAGCAAGCCCTAAGTATTCAACAACAAATTTATCAAGGATACGGGCCACAAAACGGTATTGTAACCTTGACGCAAATCAGAAACACTCTTGGTGATCTGCTTGCCCTTGGTGGCCTTCGGAATGCTGATCGTTACTTTATGCCAATGACCCAAGAGATCGAACAGCAAATGATGATGGAAGCGCAACAACAGCAGCAAATGATGGCGCAACAGGGTCAACCTGATCCTAACGCAGCATTCTTGCAAGCAGAGCAAATGAAGGCTCAGACACGCGCCCAAGTCGATATGAACAAAGCTCAAATGGATTATCAGTTAAAAAATCATGCTATGTCTATGGAAGATGATTTTAAGCGAGATGAAATGGTTCAAGACCTTGCGGTAAAAGTTGCAGAAATTTTGGGCAAATACGGAACTGCTGTTGATGTTCAAGGAGTTAAGTCTGAACAAGATGCTGTACGCCAGCACAATCAGCAAATGATGGGTGGAATGAATGGATACTGAAAGACAAGCGACAAACGCAAAAGCGCTTTTGAGTAACTATTTTTTTGTTGAAACCATGCAAGATTTGCGGGAACGTCAAAAAGATGTTTTTGCAGGGACAGCGGCGCACGAAATAGAGCGCCGTGAAGAAGCTCACGCAATACTGCGAGCGCTTAATCAGATTGAGTATTCTTTGCAATCCTATGTGGATGCAGTGACGCTTATCAAAGGAAAAGGACAGCACCGTGGAAACGACTGAACCGATCAATGGCAATGACTTAGAGGCAGTTGCCGCAAATTTGATTATGAACACGCCTCAAAATGTTGATGAAACTCTAGTAAAATCTGACGATGTATCTGATGACGGTCAGCCGGAACAGATGGAAACTGAAGAAGAAGATCAATATGACGCCGATACCGCATCTGGCGAAGATTATAATGCGGGTGAGGAATACGAAGAAACTGAAGAAAGCGAAGTTCAAGAAGAGCCTGTGTATTCCGTCAAAGTAGACGGTGTTGAAACAGAGGTATCCTTAGACGAACTCAAACGCGGATATTCGGGGCAGAAGTATATCCAAAAGGGAATGGCTGAAACTGCGGAAGCAAAGAAGCAAGCTGAAGAAATTAGTAATCAAGTTTCCCAAGAGCGACAAGCACTGATGCAGATGATGCAACAGCTACAAAAAAGCGGTGTTCCGCAATTGCCAGAGTATCCGCCAGAGGAGCTACGAAATAGCGACCCTCTTGGGTATCTTGAAGCAGAAGCAGAATATCGCCGTGCCGTAGATAAGAGACAGCAGTTTGAACAACAGGCTGCGTATGTTTCTGAGCAAGAACGGCTTCAGAAAGTCAAAAATAACGATGCAAACAATCAACGTGAAGCTATGCGGATCGCTGAATGGTTGCCCGAATTTGCTGACCCTGATAAACGTGGCGAAATTGTTCAAAAAATCACTGCAAAAGCAAAAAAGCATTACAACTTGTCTGATGAAGCAATTGCTACTGTGACAACGGCGGATGAAGTTTTGATTTTGAATGATGCTTTGAAGTGGCGCGAATTGCAGTCCAACAAATCCAATGCCCATAAAAAGGCAGAGGGTGCGCGGCCTGTGCGTCCAACAACTAAACGCAATGCTCAAGCTGGTAAATCATCAAAAGCAGAAAAAGCGGCTCGTGATATGCGTAAGACAGGCAGCATAGATGATGTTGCTAATTTCTTACTTTCTTAATTTTGCACTGAAAGGACAGCCAAATGGCCGTTACAGCAAACACAAACGAAACATACGATGTTTCAACTATTAAAGAAGATTTAGCAGCCGCTATGGCCTCTATTTCTCCAGTTGAAACCATTTTTATGTCCACTATTGGCACACGCAATGTCGATAACACATTTTTTGAATGGTCTGAAGTTGATCTAGCTGCCGCTTCTGCGACTAACCGCGCAATAGAGGGCGATGCTTCCCCTGCCAATACAGCACCTACAAATGCTGTTCGCAAAGGTAACTACACACAAATTTCTACTAAAGTTGTAGAAGTTTCTGACACTGCTAATGAAGTGTCGGGGGTTGCTGATGCTCAAACTGTTGCAAAACAAGTTGCTTACAAGTTGAGCGAAATGAAGCGCGACATGGAGAAAATGGTATTAGGTAGCAATGTCGCTGCCTCTGCTGGTGCTTCTGGGACTGCGCGTCAAACAGCTAGTTTGTCAGCATTTCTTACAACTAATGTATCTCGTGGTGCAGGTGGCGCTAACGGTACAACTTCTGGTACTGGCGAAGCTGGTTTCCCAAATGCAGCTGCAACCGATGGCACTCCACGGGCAATTACTGAGGCAATGCTAAAAACAGTAATTGCAGCTTGTTGGGAAAGTGGCGCTCAACCAACTGTTGTGTTGTGTGGTTCTTCACAGAAGCAAACCATTTCAACCTTCACTGGTAACGCTACGCGCTACAAAGAAGCTGAAGACAGCAAGTTAAACGCCGCAATTGACGTTTATATTTCTGATTTTGGTGAGCTTCAGATTGCTCCAGCGCGTCAAATTCGTCCACGCGATGTGTTCGTATTAGCTCCAGAATTTGCAAAAATTGCGTATCTGCAAACTGCAAAGCAAAAGCCGTTGGCTCGTACAGGTCTTTCTGAACGCCGCCTAATTTCTGCTGAGTATGGTTTGGAAGTTACTTCGCAAAAAGCACACGGTGTTATTGCTGACGTTTCCTAAACTACTAAAGAGGGAGAGGCCGCTCTGGTTTCTCCCTACTTTTAACAACTTAAAAAGGGGTTAAATATGCCAAAAGGTAAAGGTTCATACGGCACTAAAAGAGGCCGTCCACCTAAAAAGTAATTTAACAGGGGGGCTTTGGCTCCCCACTATTTTAAGGAATATAAAAATGAAAATTGAAATTATTACAGAGCGCAAACCGTTTTTTGATGGCAAAGCCTGTGAAATGGGTCAAATCATTGATTGCAGCGCAAAGGAAGGCCGGGACTTTATTTCAAAAGGATTTGGTTTTGAAGTTCAATCACCTAAAAAAACGGCTGATAAAAAATGAACGAAAACATTTTAGATACAAAATACTCTACTGAAGATGATAAGCTAATTGTTACGCGCTCTCAAGATGTGCAGGCTATTTTGGATCATGCAAAAGAAAAGCAAATTGGTGGTCATAACCGTAAATCCGATATGCGGCACGTTATGAGCGTTCCTTTTGTAATTGCGGAATTGTGGATGAAAGAATGCGGTGCAAGTATTGGTTCTCACGAGTTTGCAGCATATGCTAAAACAAAACTGTTAAGTGGAGAGTATTCAAAATTAATGGTTCACGGTTACTAAATTAAAGGCAGTATTATGAATAATAAAACGAAAATGATCCGTTTAATTGTCATATTGTTTTTTTTAGTAGGAGGTTCGACTACAGCACAGGCTGCTGACACAGTGTATAGCGATAGCAATGTCACTTCATCAGGCACTATGGATACCACGGTTCGCAGCCCACCACCTACTGCTATATCTCCACAGATCAGCACGGGGACGGGCGATCTTTGTACCATAGGGGTCTCAGGAGCCGTGCAAACCCAAATTCTTGGCATTTCCGTAGGAAAGGTCTACACGGAAGAGAACTGTTTGCGCTTAAAGAATGCTAAAACCATGTACGATATGGGCATGAAAGTGGCGGCTGTGTCTGTAATGTGCCAAGATGCAAACGTAAAACTTGCGATGAAAAATGCTGGAACTCCATGCCCTATTAACGGATTGATAGGCGATGCGGCCACTATGGCGTGGGAGGAACAAGAACGTATCGAACCAGAAACATATGCGGATGATGGTGAGGGCGCTATAAAAGGTATGATAAAAAATGTGGATAAAGACACAAAGGTTGGGTTGGGCGCTGTTCTTGGCGCTCTTGGCCTCCTCCTCCTCCTCTGAGCCGTTTACGTACAGCGCAACGGGGAACGCGGCGCACGGGGCGTTGAACTGGTCTATGGGAAATATCTTACCAAAAGTACCTGGACTAGACATTAACGGGTTAATTTACCGATACCGCACAGTGAAAAATACTGAAGACGCCATGAAAGTCCACGTAAGCAATCTGAAGGCCCAAGGCGCTGGGTACATATTTAGAGAAACTGACGATTGGAGCGGCCTTCCCGGAAACAGGATTACTAAATCATTTGCTTTAGGTAACATTCCCAGCGGAAATTGGGGTAATGGCTCCATCTCTGTCGAGGGTACGGGCAGTGTTGAGGATGCGGTTGTGGTTTACAGCTATAGAGTTGACGCATGTTACGATCCCCAATTAAACCCCGGCTGCGTTGGTTACGTCAAACCTGCACCCGCTGTAGTTAAAGTCGAAGTTTATGACGCGCTTGAAGACGATGTTGTCCTTGTGACTTTAGACATCAACACTAATTTTAAATACGATCAGGACGGCAACCGTATTGTTGACGACGAAGAGGAAGAGAAAGAAACAAGGCTAGAAATGGGGCTTACCGCTTCGGCTAATGCGCTGACAATGCTTAAAGTTGAGGGGCAATCTGATATTATAGACGCAATTAATTTAAACACCAGCTTGGCTACATACTATAATTCAAGCATAAACGGTGGTACCTACGCAGATGGGTACGCCCTAGCCGATGCGACTCTGCTAGACAACGCACGGGGATTGAGAAATAATCTGGCGCAACAACTGCTGCACGAAGAAATGGTGCAGATGCAATATGGTGAATGAGGTTTGATATGAAGTATTCTGTTTTAGTTTTCTCTCTTTGCGCTTTGCCTGCGCTTGCGGATGTAAATATTGTTGGAAATGTGGCGGCTAAATGCATAATTCAAACAGACACTGGCGGCATTTACGGAAACCCAACAGCTACAAAGTTAAGCACTCTACCTGCTGACGGTGGAGTAGTCCCGATTGTTCGCTACGATGTAGCTGTAGCAAATTATTACACTGCTAAAATTACTCATCCATCAGCGTTTTCATCATCACCGAGTCTGAGTGATACTGTGGCTTGGACGGGGGCAAGCTCAGTGGCTCAAACTTCAGTGGCTGGTATGGCAGCATATGACGCCGCAAAAGTTGTGTACGGCTCTACAACCAGTTTTAATTTAACGATTGCGGGAAGCACTTGGTTTAAAACCGCGTCTACCGCGACCTATGGTGTGAGCAAAGCGTTTCCCGGTGGAAGTTATACCGCTATAGTGCAGGCAGAGTGCATTGCTAATTAAAATAATCTTAACGCTGTTTTGTCTGTCATCTGCTCTGGCGGCACATGAAATGACGCCTGCCTATCCCGATCTCAAGCCGTCTTATGTTAAAGATGTGATGAAGGCGGATATGTCCTTATTTAATTACAGAGATGATGTGGAGTTTTATCAGATATCCGTGTTTGATATAAACTGGATCAGTGTCCCATTTTCTTCAAAATACAGAGTTATGAAAGTAAAGCATGAAAAGCGGCAAGATTTTTCGGTCTACATAAGAAAGGATGATGTAGCCCGTGCTGTGTATTTATGCACCACTTCAAAAGTGCTTAAAAAATCTGGAGTTAGAACTGTAATTTCTTCTAAGATATGTTCGAGGGTTGATGGAGCAAAGCCGTGAGGTGGTATATAGTTTT
>Ga0208814_1000632_pt1 | contig 19676 bp, 16 predicted proteins | sample MalvirAntarct_55_FD_184253 | JGI IMG/M metagenome (GOLD analysis project Ga0208814, IMG submission 184253) | Marine viral communities from the Global Malaspina Expedition - Malaspina viral metaG Antarct_55 (SPAdes) (version 2) | ecosystem: Environmental > Aquatic > Marine > Oceanic | place...
TCCAGTCAGATGGAGGTTATAACTAACGTTTTGCAAATGGTTTGTTGCGTATTTAGGCAACCAATTTAGCTAATAAAAACCGACTAGAAAATCTGAAAGGATTTTCGTGAGTAGGGGAGAAACTAGCAATAAGTTATATACGGCCTAAGTTAGCATTTCATTAAATTTAGATATATTAACCATAAAGAACCTAAGAGAAGAATAAGGTTATTATACACGCAGAAACCTAGATTTCGTCAACATTGATAATCCCTTCTCTTTTCTATGTTAAATTCGTTCAGTTCTATGAAGCTTCAGACTTCGATTTTAAGTTGTTGAATTCACAGTAGATTGGCTCTTTTACAATCCTTTTTTTGTTATTAATAAAGAAAAAATATATTTTTTTACGACATATATATTATATGAAGTAAAGTTGTTTTTTTGCAGTTGTGGAAGAAATAACTTTCATTATTGGGCGCATTTCCTAATTAAATTTACTCAGTTTGTCCATAAGAAGTCATTTAATTATTTCTTCTCCAGCGAGATGCTTCATTGCGTTTACCAAACTATCGTAAGAAACATAAAACATCAAAGAACAGTGTAATCTTCTCCTTGTGGAGTTATTTTGGTTGCCATTTCCCATCCAACCATTCCGTTTTCATTCATTGTTAGATGCAGATTAATTATTATTTACTCTTTTTAAATTTAAATCTTGGAAATCAAAACTAAAATCAATATTAGGAGATATCCCTTTCATCTTTATACTTTGTGCTTTTCCTTTTTCATCTAAAGTAAACATTGCAAAAGCATCAGCATTCATGTCTTGGTATTCCCATTTAATGGCAAATGTATTTGCATTATAAAAAAACATTTCGCCATTAAGTTTTGGTGATTTATGTGACTTCATCCACAATTTATTTCCATTCATAAAAACTTCTATTTTTCCAAACCAAGCATCTTTATAAACACCAATGTAGTCGGTATGTTTTATATGAGAATAATCAACACTGTTAATTGCTTTCCAAACTTCTTTAGTAACAGCATCAGCTTCATCTTTTCTGCTTTTAAAATAAGCCGCATATTTATCAACCCATCCAAAATCATCCAATCCTAGATAGCTATCAACAATTGTGTTCGATACTGCCCCGAAAATCCCAGCACCATCATCACTTGTATTTGTTAATATAACAAGCCCTAAATTAATATCTGGAATCATAATTGTTTTTGATAACATTCCAGGAAGACCACCCGTGTGTGAAACACTCATATTTCCTTTAATATCAGATAAATCCCAACCTAATCCATAACCAGCAAAATGCGAGTTGTAACGGGGGTTTCGGTTAACATCGGTTACCGTATGTATTTTCCACATTTCATATTGTGATTCTTGTGTAAATAGTTGATTCTTTAGACTATCACCATACTTTCCATTATTTAAATGCATCAGCATCCAATTAGAAATATCATCAACATTTGAATAAATACCACCTGCTGCACCATTTATCATTTCTTGATAATCTGGTAACATTTTTAATGTACCTGAATTTGAATCATGAGGTTTTGCCAAGTTGCTTTTATCTTTTATTTTGTCTAAAGCAGCATATGAATTATCCATATTTAGAGGTTGAAAAATTCGTTCTGTAATAAAATCTTCCCATGACATGCCCGAAACTCTTTTAATAACTTCGCCAGCTACTAAATACAATAAGTTATCGTAATCGAATTGTGTTCTAAAAGCAGATACGGGTTTAAAATACTGAAAACTAGATAGCAAATCATCCATTGTAAAATCTGAGCCGTCCGGAAAAAACATAAGATCACCAACGCCCAGGCCTAAACCACTTCGATGCGTTAATAAATCTTGAATATTGAAGTTTTCAGTAACATACGGATTGTACATTTTAAATTCAGGAATATGATCTTTTACTTTGTCTTGCCATGATATTTTACCCTCTTCGACTAAAATCGCCAATGCTGCTGTGGTAAAGGCTTTACTGTTAGAAGCAATTGCAAAATTAGTATGGTTATTTACAGGTTTTTTTGTTTCAGATGATTTAACGCCATAGCCTTTTGAATGTATTACCTCACCATCTTTTACTATTGCGACTGCTACACCGGCAACATTGAATTTCTCCATAGCATATCCCATGATAGAATCGACTTGTTTGGAGGTGTATTGACCATAACAAACATTAGTTATTAATAAAGAAAAAAGAAGAGTTTTAAATATTATTTTTTTCATAATCGCTTGTTTTTTAATTTGTGTATAACGTAAAGTATAAGAAACGTAGGACAGTAAATAAGTACTTTCGTTTCTGTTTATTACTTATCTAAATATAAATATTTTGCTTTTATCTTTTTTTCTGTAAATGCCAAATTTTATATTTAGTGGACTTTGTTAAAACTCACAGACTTTCTGGTTTAGCATAAATGCTCTATGTTTTTTATACATTGTTGTGCATAGTTATGGTGCGCTTAATTTTCTAAATTCCATTGATAAATCTATCAATTTATCCAATAATAAAAAGTTATTTTTTTCCTCAAACAATTCACCTTCAATTTTCCCTGTGCAGAAAACCATAAATAAGTCAACGCTTTCCTCTTTTATCTTTAATAAATTTGTTAATTTTTCGTTATTGAACTCTTGTTTTAGAAAAAGTAATTTTAACTCAGTATATGTAAGATAATTTGGTTTTATAGAAGACTTGTTTTTTTTCTTTTTACTCAAAAGTTTGCTTAGACGTTTAAAAATCTTTCTAAAATCTACATTCCCATTCGATGTCTGTTCATAAGCCTGCATATTATTTTCAACATCATATAATATTTGATTTTTAAAATTTGAATTAAATTGTTCCTCATCAAAAGAATAGTTGCTTATTATTACTTCTTCAAGATTATTTATTTTTTGTTCTAATTGGATGGTGAGCTCTTTGTCCAAATAATCGTCGGTAACTAAGATTTTTTTCTCAATATGAAATGGGGAAGAAAATAATATAGTATCGTTTTTAATAGCTTTAATTGTAAAAAATCCATCATCATTAGAAAATATTATGAAATCCTGGGTAATATTGAGAATACTTACTTGTTCAAGTTTGCTTTCATCATCAGAAATAGTACCGCTAATATTTTGAGCAAATAATGAACTTGGGATTGAAAGTAAAGAAAACCAAATTAATCTCATAGTTTACTTTAATTAGTTACAACGGTTCAGTTAAACTGCGTTTTAATGCAGTTTAGGTTTTGTTATGTGCTTTTATTTATTATTCCCTAATTATTTTTTCAACTACTTTTTGGTCAGAGTCAAGGTCTTTGATTTCAAGAAGGTAAATTCCTTGAGGCAAGGCTTGAATATCAATTGCAGTCTGGTTTGTTTTACTGATCATTATTCTTCCTTGTAAGTCAAAAATAGTTGCCTCGTATTTTAAATCGCCCGAAACATCAATATTGATTATATCTATTGCTGGATTTGGATAAATAGCGAATGCATCATCGTCTAATCCTATTTGATCATTACTCAATACATTTTGATAGATTCGTATCTCATGTACGTTACCCTCACAAGAACTAATAGCTAATTCGCTTAAAAAGCCTTCAGTAGGGTTTTCAATTGTTATGGTTTCAAGTGAATCATTATTGGAGTTTCCTACAGTATTTATGATCATTCCATTACTATCCATTAAATGAGCGAAGGTACATTGCGGATTTATAATACCACAATAACTTATAACGTCAAGCTCTACTTTTTGGATGTTTTGTAAACTTGATAAATCAACAGATAGTCTTGATGGGTAAAGCCATACAAATGTTGACTCTACATCAAAAAAGCAAGAGCCTTCTCCACAATCATCAGAAGTTGCATTAACAAAGCTAAGATCCAAATTTTGCTCTGTCCAAATCTCATTACACACTGTATTTGAAGGAACATTGTCAAGCGTAAGTATTCTTGTTTGTCCAATAGCTGTCAATTGTACCAATAAAAAAAAAGCTGAAAACAAAAGTTTTGATAAATTCATAATATTAATTATTTTAACGCATGTTTATCTGTTAATATTATCCGATAACGATTGGTTTTATAGTTAGTTAATCTCCAATAAAAACTTCATAGTGCTTAATTTAAAACCTTTAGTTAAAGTCTAGTACAATTCTCATCCACATTCCCGATAAAGAATTTCCCGGATCATCTTGGTTACTCAGAATAGGAAAATTATAAACAGCAGATTTGGTCCCTGTGCTTCCATTGGCAAATACTTCTACACCTAGTTCACCTGCATATGAATAGTCTCCGTCCTGTGATTGACTAAACACATCAATATCACTCATTCGCACATATTCGCCAAGGTAATTCATATCAATACCAATAATATCTTCACCTGTAAACGTATGGCTTGCATTTGTAGTGGAGTTATTTCGATACAAGAAGGTATGATTTTCTGACAACATTCCTTGTTTAAGGAATACTTGGGTAATATCGAAGTCGTCCATGTCGCAATCGCAAGGAACCATTTGCCCGCCCTCCATCTTAAAAACAGTTGATTTCCAAGTATCCGATACCTCATTGGATATCCTTTTAATTTCACCTCCACCTCTACCAAGTAGATCAGACCCTGCATCTGCTTGAACAAAATTTCTCATTGTTACACCCGTGTCTCCCTCCATGTTATCCTCTGAACAACTCGCTAGGAATAAACTAGCTGAAAGGAATAATACACCCGTCAATTTTAGTATGTATTTCATAATAATTTTTTGTTATTTAGTTTATAATTCTTGACAAATTTAGGGGATAGCGCTAGATCCTGCAATACGCTTAAAAGCGTAATTAAGATGTTAAACAAAAAAGCATTGGTAGCTCAAGCATTCTGTAACTTGCGTAACATCCAGTTTTTTCCAAATTCGATTTCTATGAGTTCGAATGGTGTTTTGAGAAACATGCATTTTATCAGATATCTGCTTATTAGTAAATCCATTGAGAATTAATTTGAGAGTTTCTTTTTCTCTTGAAGTTAAAGAATAATATTTTTCAACATTATTCCTCATAAAATGATTTTGTTCAATAATAGCTTTAAATGATTTAATAGTACTATTAAATTTAGACGACTGTTCTCTAAACTCAAAAACTACTTTTCCACTTTCATCTGTTCCTTTAAAAGTGATTTCTAAACTCTGGTTTTCGCCTTTGGTATCTTTAGTGTTGAATTTTTCATTCAACCAATTTCTTGCTTCTGTTTCAGTTGCAAAATATTTTGGATTAAAGTCACTTATCGAATTCTCATTAAATATGCCCATTGTTTCAATGTAAGCCAATACATCCAGTCCAATAACAAATGCAATTTGATCAAAACCATCTTGATTTTTAGCTATAAATCCAGCTTTAAATATCGGTTTTGAAATATTTTCATCTATCCATTTTTTTGTAACGTCACTTACTTTAAAAGTGAGATTTTCTAGTAGCCACATTATTTGAGAAGGTTTTATGTTCTCAGCTATATGCAAATGTTCTATCAACTCTTTTCTGTACGCTAAATCATTAAGCGGACTAGATTTCCAAGTACAAATCAGCCTTGAATTCGCTTTTTCATGTTTGATGAATAAATAAGGACCGTTATATACTTCCATTTTATACTTCCATTATTCTATTAACGCTGTTGGCCACTGTTTTTTTATTCATTTTTCTCATCCAATATGCTATTACAAAACCTCCAACAATTCCAGGAATAAACCAACCATAAAAACTTGGAAAAAATTCATTTACTACTACAAATGCAGTTGTTGCTGAAATGTAACCGCCTAACATTTTTCCTAAATGTAATTTCAACCATCCTTTTCTCAATCGTTCAGGATTTCTAAATAATATTAAATCACTTACAGAAAATATAATTCCAACAATTGCATAAACAACAAGAACAATATTTATACTTTTTGTTAGTATGATTGGTAGTAAAATCATTAAAACTCCAGTTGTAATCATAATAATTGATATTAATTTGTCAATTTTTAAATCAGGATTTTTCCTTTTAAAATTCAAAGCTCTATTTCCTGTTAAAACAAAATATAGACTAAAAATACCGACTGCGAATAAAAATGGGCTTTCGTGATTCGGTAAAACAGCTACTATCATAGCTATTATTCCAGATAACATCATAGAATAGAAAAAAATCAGCCCAGATTTTCTGTGAATATTTTTTCCTTTTTTTGCAATTATTGAAACCAAACCTGCAAGTAATGCAATACCACCAAATGCAGCGTGAATATAAATTAAAATTTGAATCATTTTTTCCATTTTTTCAGTTCGTCCATCATTTCAATAAGGCCAGATTGAGCGCTTTCAGTTCCACTATTTACAAAAACTACGTAAGCAATTAATTTTTTTCGATCAATATCTACGCAAGAAAAGAAAGTTCCGTCAGAACCACAGTGAAAAGACATCTGTTTATCATCTTTATTAATATTTCCCCAACCAATAGCATAATCAGATTTGGCTGTGTGTAAAAATTTATAGGTTTTAGATTTTAGGAATTTATTTTTTTTGGCCAAGCCTTTTATATTTATTTGAATAAATTTCGCGTAGTTTTTTATATTCATACTTATATCTCCGGCTGGTTCTGCCAGAGTTAACTCATAATCCACATCGGGATAAACTGGAACAATATTTCCTTTTTCAACCCAATGGCCAAAAGGTTGATTTTTTAAATTACGATTAGGCCACCCAAAAACGAAATCAATATTCATTTCAGACTTCAGGATTTCAAGGCATAAATCTTCCCAAGATTTTCCTGAAACTTTTTCAAGCATCATTGCTGCTATGCTATACCCTGCGTTTGAATAATTATAGCTAGTAGTAGTATTATCAACAGGTTTGAGTGTTAACACATATTTTGAAAATTCTGCTCTTTTTTGTTGTTTATTACCTTTAAATTTTGGTAGTTTTTTAAACTCTCGAGTATCGTTAAAAGGTTGTATGTTTGCTCGATGCGTAAGTAAATCTTCTAAGGTTATACTTCTGTAATCATTATTAGATTTCTTTTTTAATTTAGGAAATAATTCAAAAAGTTTTGTGTCCCATTGTATTTTATCGCGATCAACTAAATAACCAGCAATAAAACCTGTGATTGCTTTTGTGAGTGAACCTAAATGGAAGTAATCATCAATAGTAACATTAGACTTCTCGTTTATTTCGGTTATTTTATGATGGCCTAAAACTTTTTTAATAGTAATACTGTCTTCAGTAATAATAGCAAAAGTCATTGCTGGAATGGTATCTTTTACCATAATTTCCTTTGCAATTTTTTCAAAATCTTGTGCATTAATTTTAGGTACCGAAGTCACTAAAATTATAATTAATAATATTTTTTTCATAGTTATTTTTCGATGAGTTGCATAAATTTACGCACATAAATTTCCTCGTATTGATCTATTCCGTTAATATGTTTTCCATCAATTTTCCAAAATTCAGTTGTTGATTTGTTTGAGGAATTAAATAAATTTTGTCCTAATTCGAAAGGAACTTGACTGTCTGAAATACTGTGAATAATAACAATTGGCTTATTTATTTTTTTAATTTCTTCTTCGGCAGGAAAGTCATTATTCATAATTAATGGAACTACCCATTTGAAATTCTCTAAATTTAGCATAGAAGCAAATTTTTTGCCTATTTCGGGAAAAGAATTAAATGTGCCTTCTACTATTATTCCTTTTATTTTGTCTTGTCGTTCTGCTCCATTTACTAAAGCAAAAGCACCTCCTAAAGATTGTCCCCAAATAATTACATCAGTATTTTTTACAGCTTCTAATTCAAGAAATTCATCAAAAATTATAATTGCATCATCCTTTAAAATAATGCTATTGACGTCTTTTCCTTCTGATTTTGCTAATCCTCTTCTTTCGTAGGCAAATATTTGAAATCCTTTATTTATCAAAGGTTCATACTGTAATTGTGAACCTATTAATGTCATTCCATTTCCCAAGTGGTGAAAAATTGTTCCAATAGGCTTCGAAGTGGGTTTAAATAAAACTGCGTGTATTCTTATGTCCTTTTCTACGGGTATAAATAATTCTTCGTGATTAAACCTACTTTCAAAAACTTCATAACCATCATCTGGTTGGTAAATAATTTTGTCCGTCATTCTTGTAAACCGGATAAAGAGAATACCTAATATCAGAATTGCGAAAACTAAAATAAATATCCACTTGAGTGCTTTTAAAAATGTCTTCATTTTTATTATATTGAATGGTGTTGTAAAAAGTTAATTTTAATTATACTATTTTAATAAAAATACCTCCTTGATTATATTAAGGTTTTCCTCAGTAAGATTTGAAGTCTTTTTCAGAATGGTAATAAAGCTTTTCACTTCCTTTTTTTTTCCTGGATATCCTAAATTTTTGCCTTTGGCATTGAGTGAATCTTCAATCAAAACTCCAGTATTGTCAAGAATAACCCAGTAGGGTAAACCTTCGTCTTCACCTTTATGTTTTCTTAGAAAATCAATTGCTCCAGGATTTTCAAGATGCTTATTTTTTTCTGATTCATTAACATTCAAGGTTACAATCACATAATTGGTATCGAAGAATGATTTACAACTATCATTTTTCATTTCCTTATCCAGTTTCTTGCACCAACCACACCAAGAAGCGCTATATTTCAAAAAAACATGCTTGTTTTCAGCTTTGGCTTTAGTCAATGCATTCTCTAAAATACTTGAAGCACTATTTTGTGCTTTTGTCTGAACAGTAAATACTGTTGCAATAAAAAGTAGCGTTATTAATTTCATTTTAATTTTTAATTGTTAAGTCATTTCCTAGTTGATTACTTCCACATTTATTTAGTTTTTAAAAATTCAAATCCACTGTAGTATAAGTTTCCGTTTTCTAGTATTCTTGCAACACCGCCTGTACCGCGTCCAACACCTCCTAATACTGCTGATGTATCTGAAATTATATCGAAATAAAAAGAGAAATTTAGGATAGATTTAGATTTTATATCTATTTTTAAAACTCCATTCTTTTCAGATACGGTCATTTTGACGTCTGAGATATCCCATGCCGTATGATCCTTAGCGGTATAAATCTCACCGGTCAACTCGTATTTTCCATACATAGATTTCCAGCTTTCAGGGATTGGTAAATGGGCTGTTTTTTTCTTTCCAATATAATATTCTTTCTTAGATTTAGTAGAAACCTGCTTGACATAGATCTCATTATTGAGTTTCTCAAATTTAAATTCTTGGCCTTTCATTTTTTTTGGAATAATTCCAAAAATCCATGCTTTTGCAGAATAATTATTGCTGTTCGATTTCTTTTTCAATATAAGTTTAGAGAGCCCTTGTTTGATTTTGATTTTATTTACATTCTTTACATCAATTATGAATTGAGCTAAGTTATATTTCCCTAAAATTTCATCGTCTTTTGGCGTTGTTCCTTTATACGATTTGGGTGCGGTGTAGTCTAGATCTACCTCCATTTTTTTAGCGTTTTCCAAATAAATTTTTAGCAGTTTAGAAGCGCTATTTATGCTGCCTCCGTTCACAGAATTGGTAAGTATAACGGCTCCCACTTTTAGCTCAGGTATATACCCAAAGTCGGCATGAAATGCGTGTGTATCTCCTCCATGGCCAATCAAACTCATAACAGTACTGTCATTTTTTTTAATGTTTTTAATCTTAATATTATCTGAAATAAGTGCATAGCCATAAGCAAAAGGAGAAGCTAACAAAACATTTGTAAGCTGATCTTTTTCCATCTCTGCTAAAGAATTAGCTGCTATGATTTGCTTGGTATTGAAAGAACCATCACCAATAAGCATGGTTATGAAGTTGCTCATATCAATTACATTACTAGACATAAAGCCTGCAGCTTCATCTCTTATTGAGGGCTCTTTTATCTGCTTTTTACCATCATAAGTTTTGGAAGTATTATTTAATTCATAGCCAATAGAGCTGGAGGTCATATTTAGTGGTGTAAATATATTTTGCTTTAAATAATCACCATAGGTAACACCGCTTACTCTTGATATTAGCTCACCAAGTAATCCATACCCTACATTGGAGTACGCCCATGTATATTGTCTTGGAGAAATCATTCTCTGCTTATTGAGTTCTTTAATTGCCCATGAAATAGAAGGTGGGTTATCAACAAAAAAGCCATTAAGAACATCACTAGGAAGCCCAGAGGTATGGCTAAGTATATCATTTATATAAATCTGGTTGCCGTCATTAAAAGGGTTCTCTATATCTAAATCAACCAAATAATCTTTAATTGAATTTGTCACCTTTAGCTTTTCTTGTTCTTGTAATTGCATTACCGATAGCGCAGTAAATGCTTTTGTAATGGATCCGATACCATAGATTGTATTTGCGTCTGCTTTTTTCTCATTTTCCAAATCAGAAAATCCATAGCCAGTTGCATAGACTATTTCTCCATTATCAACAATAGCAATACTGGCACCTGTGACTTTATTTTTTTTTAAAAGAGAAGAATAGGTGCTGTCTATTTTTGCTTTTAACTCCTCAGAAATCTTATTAGTTTGAGCAGTCCCAGAATCGAATATGAAGAAGCAAAATACGAGTGTTATGATAGATTTTAGTTTCATATTTTTTGTATTTAATGTTATTTGATTCGTTTAATATTAGTGCTATTGTAATGATAAATTAAAGACTATTTTAAAGCCCGATGGAGTAGGTGTAAAAAAATTAAATACATCGCTACTTAGGCGCATAACGGCTCAACGCTGAACCCAATACCTCAGCCCTATCAAACGACATTGTTTTAGTTTTGAAGTCCAAAAACAATTCCATTTGGTCTGAATAGTGTGGACTTTCTGGTCTGTTACTACTACCATAAGAAATAACCGATTCATAGTATGTTTTTGTCGGGGTAAAACGCACCAATCCTATGTATGACTCTCCATGAACAATCTTGATTTTACCCTCTTTATAATTTCTGCCAGCCATAGCAGTAACTACATCTGGAAGTCCAAAAGCAGGCAGTTCTTTTTCTCCTCGTACTAGCTTTTGATACGCTCCCAAACGAACACGTTCGCTATCAAAGTGAGTTTTCATATATGCTTTGGTTACTTTTAAGGCTTCAAACAAATCCTCATGAGTAAACACATGACCAATTTCAATGATGTTCTTATAGAAGGAGGTCATTATTGAATTATTGTATAATATTGCATAAGCACCCGCTCCATAAGACTCTGCATTGGTCACACGATCCCAATTTTTGATTTCAGCCAACAATGCGCCAACTTCTGGATAATCTTCAGGTTCCATCTCAAATAGTGGATTTAAATCCATGAACATATAGTTTAAAGGAGTTGGTAACTGTTGATCGTATTTAATTCGTTTGAAACGCGCATAGTCAATATGCTCTTGTTCCTCAAGTAAATGCAGCAAACGCGTAGAGCGATTATTGTCACGGGTTTCAAAATCCATTTCTTGGGCAAAATCTTCAATATTTGGATTGTCATTCTTTCCCGAAGACTTAAAAGGACTATGATTGGCATTGTAAACAAAACCAGACTTAGGGCTAATAACTTGTGGAAGATCTTTAATGTCATAAAAAGTATTCCATAGTGTTTTACGAGTGTTTCCAGGTACTACATCCGTCCAATCATACCCCTTGTTTCTGATCGGTATTTTACCACCTGAAATATAAAAAATAGTATCGTTTCTATCGGCATAACCGATGTTCATAGTTGGTAGCGCTTTCATTTCTAGAGTTTCATAAAACTCCGAAAAATTAGTTGCTTTGTTCATATGCCACCATTGTTCCAACGCATTAATATTTGTGGTGCTTGGCGTTCGGACAGAATAAAAACCTGTTTTGTTTTTAAGGGTTGGACCATAAATACTTTTATAGAATTTTTTCTTAACTGGAATATTAATTCCCAAGATTTTTAGGTAGACTTTAGCTTTAAATTTCTCTAGCTTGTAGGATTCTCCATCAACTATATAGACCTCTTTTTTCTTAGGATGCATCTCTAATGCATATACATCCGCTCTATCAGGAGAATTTACTGTATGGGTCCAGCCAAGGTATTCATTGGCGCCTGTGAATATTATTGGACAACCTGGAAAAGTGGCTCCAATTATATTGGTCCCTTCTTCACTCACTAAATGTGCTTCATACCAGGACGTAAGTCCTTCCAAAGGCATATGTGTATTGATGGCTAAAAAGGTTTCATTAGACTGCGTTCTAGAACGACTTACCGCCAGTAAATTAGATCCCTTACTAACTTTCTTAACGTCATAAGGCCAAGAGAGTTGGTTCTGTATAATTCCACTTACAAGTTCTTGGGCATCATTAAAAAGAAATAGTTGAAGTTGAGAATAACGAAGTAATTTTTGAGGTGTGAAAGGAAATAAAGAAGATTCAAGAATTTCATCAGGATATTTAGCAGCATAGGCATTTATTCCTTCTGTAAAACCATTAAGTAACTCAATAAAATTTGGGTCCAGTGTATGAAACTGCTCGTTGACTGTTTGTTCCGATTGTATGAACTGCGTTAAAAAATCTGCTGAAGCTGCTTGTAAACCATAAACCTTACTTAATAAAGCATTTCCAGCTAGATATCCTTCCTGCATGGTTTCAAAATCATCTTCAGCCTGAGCCCAAGCAAATCCGTAAGCAACCTCTGCATCTGTAGATGCATAAATGTGAGGCACCCCATATGAATCTCTCACGATCTCTATAGCATCTGGATTAATTTGAGCGATCCCAGAATAGGATATTAAGAAGCAAAATGCGAGTGTTATGATAGATTTTAGTTTCATTATTTTTTGTATTTCATAGGCTTTTTTTATACTGACGAATTACTTTTAATAGTGTTATTCTTTTTGTTGAAAATAATGTATTAACATTAGCAGCAGGTCTCCCCTTCAATATCTCCAGATCCTATTACCTTATTATCACTTGTACTAGGAGTTCCTTGGTATTCTATATATCCAGATCCGATAACCCTTGCTTTAATGCTGCTTTTTGCAACAACTTGTGCCTCTCCAGAGCCGGTAACATTGGCTTCAACGTTTTGAGAAATAAGACATCCTCCATCAAAATCACCAGATCCATTTACTTTGATGTCTAAACCTGTTGCAGTGCCAAGGATTTTTAAATTTCCACTACCATTTACCTTAGCGTCTACTCTGTTAACATCAATATCAAGATTCATCTCTCCAGAACCACTTATTTCTGCTTCAAATTGATCGCTTTTAATTTGATCATTAGTTAAAATAGAACCCGAGCCAGTTAGAGATACATTATCCAAACTTGTAAAAGGTATTGTTATATGAATACTTTTTTTAGTGTTAATATTTACATCGTTTTTAATTTTAATGTTTAAAACTCCTTTATTAGATTCAATAGTTACATATTCATGAATGTTTTCATCGGTAATTACTCTAATGGTTCCTTCTGTACCTTTTTCCAATATAACATCCATACTACCAAAAACAGCTACTTTATGGTAATCTGAAGTTGTATGGGTTTTAGTCGTTATATTTCCGTTTCCTTTTACTTTTTTAGACTGTGAAAAACTTGTGTTATACGATAATAACGTTAGCGTAATTACTAATGAATAGTGTATTAATAGTTGCATTTTTTTTGATTTTATATTAGTATTTAATTAGTGTTACTCCTCCATAATCAGAGTTAATGTTAACGGTATTAACAGAGTTTTCACTTCCGTGGAATCCTGAATATTTTTTTGAGCTATTTTGAACATCGCGATTTCTTATAGTTAATTCATCATCTGCATTAAAACTTGCATAGCGTAAGTTCATATTAAAATTAAAGCTATAATCATTCTCATAACCCATTTTTATACCAGTGTAATCTGCTTCGATAAATACATTTTTAGCCGAAGATTTTATTCGATCAATTTTTATTGAACCATAATCTGCATCGATTTCTAATGATCCTGAAACGTTTCCAATACCATGACTTATATAATCGCCTTCTCCTACTAGATTGGTAACATTATCAATAGTAATGTTACCATAGTCACAATTATAATCAAGATTTGTTACCTCCACTATATTTGAACTGGTATAGTCTGCAATTAAATCTATATCTTCAGCTTTCTCTATAGTAAAACCAGAGTAATCTGCCTTTACAGTTCCCCCATTAATATATTCTATGGAAGAATTTGAGGTATAGTCAAAGTCTAAAATATTATTATCAGCCATTAATTCGCCTATAATTAATTGACCATAATCACAACTTATATTTGCCTTACCCTCCAAACTATTTAGTCGAATGGTTCCATATTCATTTGTAAGGTTAACAGAGCTTGTTTTCGGGAGTTTGATGTTGTAATCGATTCTGTATTTTTCTGAATTAAAAGAACCATAACCAAAGTAAAACCATCCAAAACTCCATCCCATATCAATTTTTGTTTCGGCCATTACTTTTTCTGGACTTAATAAAAAACAGACATCAATATTGTTTAACTTTTTTTGATTTTTTTCTGAGTTTTCCCCTTTTAAAGTTATCAAAACATCGATTACCACTTTGTTTTGATCCCAACTGGTAATGTTTAAATCACCATATGAATTATCTATTTCAATAAGTGCATCTTTGTTTACTTCTATTTCTTTATGGATTTTTTTTGTAGAAGCGATAGCCCCTTCTTCAGCTGCACCAGTTTTATAATACCCAATAAACTTTTGTGCTTGAATTTTAGTTCCAGAACCCAAAAGCAATAGAAGAATAAGTAGGTGTTTAAAATTTTTCATTTTCCAAAAGTAGTAGTATGTTCAATACGAATTTGGAAAATGTGCTGAATAACAAAGCAATGATTTAAATGTCAAGCTAAACATCGTCTATGCTAGTATTAGATGTGTCGAAGTATGAAGTAATTATGAATTTTAAAGAAAAAATTGCTTGACAATGGGTATGTATTTTCTAGATACAGGAATTATTTCTGATTGGTTTATAAGCTCAAGTCTTAAGCCTTGAGCATTTCCGGAGCTATTTTTTACTTTATTTAAGTTTTTACTTTATGTTGCTAAAAAAGTTATTCAAAATTTCTAAAACCACAATCAAAACAATAAGCAACCACATATCTGTCTTTTTCAGACAGGAACAATCTGTTCAAACCACTCATTTTGTTAATTAAATCTTGGATTTGAACCGGGAGTATATCCCGTGCCATTGAATTTAAATAATCATCAAATTCAACCTTATTAGTGTAAGAAAATACTTTATAATCTTCTAACTCCAGTTTTGTGACCATAGATTCAATAGCATCATCTAGGGTACCCAATTTATCGACCAAACCTAATTCCAAAGCTGTATCCCCTCTCCATATTCTTCCTCCAGCAAATTTAAGAACGTCAGAGAAGTCCATATCTCTATTATTGGCAACCCTAGTAACAAAATCCTTATAAGTTTTTTCTATACCTGCTTTGAATTGCGTGTTAAATTCTTCAGTAACTCCTCTTCTCACATCATAAACATCCCCAGCTTTAGTCATACTTACACCGTCATAATTCATCCCCACCCACTTTGCTAATGGAGAAAAATCTGGAATAATACCGTAGACACCTATTGACCCTGTCAAAGTAGTCTCTTCGGCCCAAATTTCTTCAGATGTAGTAGTTACCCAAACCCCTCCAGATGCGGCTATATCACCCATAGAAGTTATTACAGGCCTTCCTGTAGATTGAAATTCCTCCAAAGCATTTGTAATCATTGAGGAAGCATATACATCTCCTCCTGGACTATTAACTCTCAGGACAATCCCTTTTACATTTTCATCGTCTCTGGCTTTATTAATATTTTTTACAATATCATCTGACCCAGCAGTATTGACACCTATGTTACCAGTAACAATTGCTCCTTCCACATGAATAATAGCAATTTTATTTTTTTCTTGAACCTTTTCTCGCTCGCTACTTATATCCTCTTCTTTAAGGGTGGATAGGTATTCTATTCCTGAAATTCCTTCAGGTCGCTCATATTCCTCTTCACTGCCATATTTTTCAATCAGGTAATTTCTCAATTCTTGCTTTGACATTAGCTTATTAACAAGACCAATTGCAAGAGCTGTTTCATTAATATCCCCACCATTTTCAGAGGCAAGTAAAGGGTAATTGTCTCCGATATACTGAATTTTACCCGACTCGAAGCCTCTTCCAGTCTCCATTTTGATTTTATATTTTTCCCAAACTGGGGTTACAAACTCTAACCAAGCGAGCTTGTCCGTTTCAGACATGTCGTTTCTTGTAAAACCTTCAGGGCCAGATTTAAAATCACCAGCAGCAAAAACATTCATTTTGACTTTAATATTATCAAAGAAATCTTTCTGATATTGCCTTACTCTACTGAATCCAAACGGACGCACGGATTCATAAGAATCTTTTTCCAAGATTACCTCAGTTGCTTGTGACACCATGAGGTACCCGTTAGTTTCCATACCACTTGTAAAAGCAATAATCTCTTTACCATTTTCTCTTGCCTCATAAAGAGCATCTGCTATTTTTAAGGCAGACGTGTAATAAGTACTTAAGCCGTCAACATCGAGATAAATAGCTTTAATATCATCATCTGTTCCAGCGTTTTTAATAATTTTTAAAAAAGTTTCTAACTCAATTTGATCGGTAGCGCTCCCAAAAATCTCAAATCCTTCCAAAGGTTCATCTATTCCAATTGCCTTGTCCACAATGATTCCATTTGGTTCCAAGTATAAAATTTGATCCGCAGTCTCAACTTCATCAGATTCAAATAAAGAACCCAGGATGTAAAAAAAACCAAGTGTTATTAGCGTTAAAAAAAGAAATGTAAGGATATTTATAAAGACCCTTCTAAATTTTACAAGAACATCGTCTACAAACGAGATCATATTTTTAATTTTTTTCATGTTTTAAATTTTCATTTTAATTAAATGTAATAGCTTTTTCAAGACTAAATTGGAAAATGTGCTGAATGACAAAGTAATGATTTAAACGTCAAGCTAAACATCGTCTATGCTAGTATTAGATGTGTCGAAGTATGAAGTAATTATGAATTTTAAAGAAAAAATTGCTTGACAATGGGTATGTATTTTCTAGATACAGGAATTATTTCTGATTGGTTTATAAGCTCAAGTCTTAAGCCTTGAGCATTTCCGGAGATATTTTTTACTTTCTTTAGGTTTACCATATAAGAACGATGGCATCTTACTAAACTAGAAGCTTCTTTTAGTTGTGTTTCAAGTGATGAAAGTGTAACTCGATACGTTACTTTTTTTAATGTGTTTTCATCTAAAGAATTTATATCAGTGTAGTTTCCGTCTGCTATTGCATAATTAAAATCATGCTCGCTAAAAGAGAAAGTTTCATTTTTTAAATCTGTTGAAATTTGATGTGTAGCTTCTTTGGAATCCTTTAGGAACTCCTTTTTATTTTTTAGAATATTATTAGCTAAATTAAGGTTAGATTTAACTTTTAGGTGATAATTAAAGAATGTAATCAATGCTATTGGTAAAACACCAAGAACACTTGTTCTACTTAATATTAACCAATAGCTATCCCAACCAAAAGGGATTGAATTCATATAATTCGAATAAATGCTATTAAAGATTGCAATTACAATTAGAACTAACATATAGAATAGCATTTGATACCCTAATTTCCAATTCTTATCAGAAAATAGATTTGGAAGCAACAGTGGGAAAACATATAAAAAAAACAATAAAACAAATGTGGTAATACACCCGAAAAATGACATGTGAAACACCTTTTTTTCATCAGTGTTTAAATGGAAGTTAAAAGGCTCAAAGTATAGTAAAAACAGCGCTATAAAAAGCCCGGTTAATACTGCGATAATTAAATTTCTTAAAACTGGTTTTGGTGCTGGATATTTCTGGACAAGTATTCTTAACATTCAGTTTTTAATCTTGATAGGTACATGGTACTTAACGCATGTCTTTTATATTTATTATCTTTTATTAAATTAATCTCCATCCACCATCTTCATGTTTTATTACTCTTGTAATATTTAAAAAAAATAGTTTTTTAATTATTTTGCAAAGAATGAAATTTATATTAGATAATTTTATTGTTTTTTTGTTAATAATTAAACTTTAACGTAGGCTTAACTTCAACTACTGATTATAGTTTTTGTGAAACTTAAAGCTTTCTGAAAATAAAATAAATGATGACTTGAAGAACAATCATTACAGAGAAAAAAGTTTTTTTTTTTGATAAGACGTACATCAATATATAAAGTAAGTTTAACCTATTTACGAGGTTTGTGTACTTCAATTTCTTCTATTCAGAGTCTATCAAAGGTACTGTATCGAACTGCATGAATTTTCCGCCTAGAGCCTTCGACAATCGTAATACAAGAGCGTTCCCCAGCCCTGTTGAAGGGGTCAATATGCCTGCTCGGTGCGATGATTTACTATGGTCATCTAGCGCTAGGCAGAGACCAAGCTCGGCAAGCATCTTGGAAGTTGCCCCGTAGCCGGGGTCTCCTTTTCCGGAAATTCGGGTGCGGGCAACTTTCGTCTTTGTACTAGCGCTAACTTCGATCTCGAATCCTCCATCACGGAGTAACCACGGGGGTGGACCTTCTCCGGAGGTTGGTTTGATTTTGATAGGTTCGCCCAGGAAATATCCTAATCCGCGACTCAACCACATTCCTGCCACACGAATCCACATCCCTATGCTAGCGCACTCGCTGTATGATATCTTTTGGTGTTCGTCGCGCAGCACAAGGCTGCGTCGAACTATTCTAGCATTGATGGGTGCCATGAAAAATTTCGTAATGGCAACGTGTGACGAATCGAAAGCCCATTTAAATTCCTTGGCCATGCCATCTGCTGTAGCAGGATCTTCGGACTCTATTCCGATTTTTTTTGGTGACAGTAGATAGGGATCTGCTTCCATCACATCGGTTAACCTACCGGACTTTTTTGCTCGCCCAGTTGCCTTACCTGAATTTATGGTGCCACCGGAAAAGGATCCCGTATAACGGGTATAAACGCTACGAATCTGCACTTTATCGTTAGGTTCTCTGTTTAGTGAGCCAGCGGCTATAAAGGCAGCGAGGTCTGAAGGTATTGAGTCGACACCACCGCCTAAAATCACTTTCGCACCGGACTCTTGTGCTATATTATGAAAGGCCTTAACCATTTCTGCTTGCCAGAATCCTTCACCGGATAGGTCTGAGTAGTGAGTGCCTTCTAGAGCACATGCGCCCAAAAGGTTCGCCCCATTATTAGTAGAGTATGGACCAGCGCAATTGATAACTACTGTCGTACGCGAGACCATAGCGGTCACTGCAATGGTGTCTTTCAAATCAACGCAGAGAGTCTCGGGCCTATTTCCAAGCTTGGCAGATAGATCGGCTAGTTTACTTTGAGTGCGACCCGCAATGGCCCAAGGTTTGCCTCGAAGTTCGGGGTGGGTGTCAAGGTAGGTGGCTACCAACTTTCCTGTAAATCCGGTCGCTCCATAAACGATTAATACCAATGGTTCTGTTAACATAATAGTTTTCTCATAATAATATTAGTTTAAAGTATTTTGCTAATTCTTGTGCTTGAATTTTAGTTCCAGAACCCAAAAGGAATAGAAAAAAGGAATGTGTTGAAATATTTTATTTTCCAAAAGTAATAACATTTTCAATACGAATTTGGAAAATGTGCTGAATAACAAAGCAATGATTTAAATGTCAAGCTAAACATCGTCTATGCTAGTATTAGATGTGTCGAAGTATGAAGT
>Ga0208814_1000633_pt1 | contig 19664 bp, 21 predicted proteins | sample MalvirAntarct_55_FD_184253 | JGI IMG/M metagenome (GOLD analysis project Ga0208814, IMG submission 184253) | Marine viral communities from the Global Malaspina Expedition - Malaspina viral metaG Antarct_55 (SPAdes) (version 2) | ecosystem: Environmental > Aquatic > Marine > Oceanic | place...
CAACGGTTCGTGTATGGTGTCGTAGCATCCCGTGGGGTGCTATGCACTATACACATTGTTGTAAGCTGTTTAATCTAAAGGTTTTAATTCAGGCATTTTCCAAGAGCCATTAAAATAGGCTTCCTTAGGTTGGTACAATCGCAATGTAAAATTCCAACCTTCAAAAATGTCTAGGTAATTATCTGCTTTTTGATCGCCTCCAAAATGTATTACATATTCTCCTTTACTATTTGCTTTAGCAAAAGAACTGTTTACATTATACGATTCCCCATTTGGAAAACCATCTTTATCATAAACCGTAACCGACCAAAAAGCATCTACTGGAACCTCTACTAATGTAAATGTAGCAGGGTTTGTATTTTCTGGTACAAGACTAGGATATACCGCTTGGTCTTGCGTAAATCCACCAAAACCATAGGCAGTTCCACAATTATGATTTTCTAAAGAAAGATTTTCTTTTTTGCCGAACATCATTTCTGAGGTAATTCCTTTATCTCTTGTAATGGCTTGATATTTTTTACGCATTTCTAAAATATCATTCATATCCCAATTGTTTGTTACAACGTAGGAACCTCTATCCTTTTGAGACAAAACGACTTGGTCTTGGAGTTTTGAAACAAGGGCAAGATCATCAGGGTCTGTCATATTTACTTGGGTTCTAATAACAACAATTACATATTTAGAACCTGTGTTTTCTTGGTTAATTTTATAGGTTCCTGGTTTGTTTATGGCCATAGGATTGTAATGCTCTTCAGTAATAAACCAAGCAGATTGGTAACGACCATTTGTTTCTGGCATGGTTAAGGTAGCTTCTTCTGTTAAATCTAAGATAGCAGAAGAGTATTGCGTGTCGAAATTCAATCTAACTATAGTCCGGTTTTTTGGGTCTGCTGCTTTTCTGTTGTGCATAAATACTCCCACACCATTTGTATTGGTAGCAGCAGCAATTTTTGACACATAGGATTGAAAAATTATTTGAGACTCTGCCAATGCGAAATTCTCATCTGTCAAAATTGTTTTTTCTTTTTGAACTGCATCAGAGGTCCTTTTTGTGCTTTTTTCATTTTTACATGAAAAAAAACAACAGGCAAATACTGTAATAATTATATATAGCTTTTTCATAATTGATTGGTTTTAAGTTATTTCTTTTTCTTTATTTTCAAATAATTCAATTGCAGATTAAATCTAAACATATTAGACTCTGCTCCGTCATCACCAAACAAAAGGCCTCCATAATCTACATGCAGATACACTAATGGGTGAAGTTGGTAGCCCAAGCCAATGGTTGCTCCATAATTATTAAAAGCGTTTCCATCTTTAATGCCATCTGTTGAAGTTTGGCCTCCAACTTGATACCTCCCATTTAAGGTAGCACGCAATTTTTTGTTAAAGTTGTGTATGATGTGATTTTCAAAAACAAATAAAGGAGACTGTTTTCTCACAGCCGTTTCATTTGATATTGGGTTTACTAGTAGGTCTTTGTTTTTTGTAAAAAAGCGAATACTAGGAAATAATTCGAGGTTTGTTGAAGAATTGCCTTTTGACCAAAGTGGCATTGTGGTTGGAAGTCCGTATTCGAACGTAGTTCTGTTTGTGCCAATATTCACCAATTCATCTTTATCATAAGAACCCGAATACCAAATTCTAAGATAACTCATCATTACAAATTCAACTTTTTTACTTGCATATTCTTGTAAGCTAACTGCTTTACCATTTATCATCCCCACTTTTAAACCAATAAAACCATCTGAGAATGCTGTTTTATCATACGATCTTTCATTTAATCGATCTGCTAGAATAAACCGAGAGGATATGGAGGTAGGATTCATCATGGCAATCACCTCAGCATGCTGTCCTTTAATAGAAAACACATGAAAAAGTGTTATGGGGAAAGAGTTAATTTTTAAATCTAGATTTGGCGTCAGAATATCTCCATTGACAGACATGTTCTGTTGTAGGTTTAAATATTTAAAATTTAATCCCCACATTTTCTGTGGTTTTAAAAAGTGACTCTCAGGTCCATCTCCTTGTGCTTGTATGTTTCCGCTAAAAGAGAAAAAAGCAAGAAAAATTAATAATGTATAAGTAAATTTCATAGGATCTATTTTATAAATTGCTTACAACGTTTAGTATAAGAGCAGTGGCGGATTAAAACGCACTCACTTTCGTGATTGCAATATACTTAATTAATCACAAAAACGGCTTGAGTTAAAACCCAAACCGCTATTGCTTTTATACCTTGTTGTAAGTAGTTTTTTATCTAATCAATTACTGTAATTAAATCTTCTCTACTTTTTCTTACTTTTTTTAGACTGACTAACCAATCGTTTTCAGTATCTCTATAACCTATTGGCAACATTACACAGCTTCTTAATCCTTTTTCTCTCAACCCTAGAATTTTATCCAAAGCTGAAGGGTCAAATCCTTCTAATGGAGTAGCATCTACTTGCTCAAACGCTGCAGCTGCAATCGCTTGTGAAAAAGCAATATATGCTTGTTTTGCTGCATGATTAAAGTTTTCTTCAGCATCCTTTTGTGGGTAACTACCTAATAACATTTGACGGTAGTTTTCCCAACCTTCATTTTTAAACCCTCTAACCGTATTAGTTAAATCAAACATCTTGTTTATTCGATCTTCTGTGTACGTGTCCCAAGCTGCAAATACTAGTAAATGCGAACAATCAGTTATTACGGATTGGTTCCATGCAATAGGTTTGATTTCTTCTTTTACTTTCTGATTCGTAATTACAAAGACCTCAAAAGGTTGCAATCCGCTCGATGTTGGAGCAAGTGATATCGCTTCAATAATATTATCTACTTTTTCTTGAGGTACTTTTTTGCCGTTCATTGCTTTTGCAGCATAACGCCAATTTAATTTATCTAATAATTCCATATATTTATTTTAATTCTTTTAATAAAGTTTCTGCTGCTAGTTTTCCTAAATTATTTGAAGCCAAGGGGCTTGCTCCCGTAATTAATTTTCTATCTACGCATACTGTTTTGTCCATTTTTGTATTCATCAAATTAACTCCCAAACTTTTTAATTTTTCACTTAAACCCCAAGGCATTTGTCCTGGTAAATATCCCATCATAGGCGATTGTTTATCTACGGAATCAGGAAATACAGCTATGTTGTATCCTTCATATAAAAATTTCTGGTTATTAAGTGTTGTTGTTAATAATGAACCTGGTCCATGACATAGTGTAATGGTAAACAAATCGTTTTGATGTGCCCAATTCAATATTTTACCAACGTTTTTATCTTCTGGAATACCCAACATAGCTCCATGTCCTCCGGGAACAAAAACTGCTGCATAAGATGCCGAATCTGTTAATGAATTATCTACAAAATCTTGTAACTTACTAGGCTTTTCAAAATTAGATTTGTAGTCATTATAGATGGCTTTCACATGTTCATCTTTTTCGGGAAAAGCCCACATTTCGAACACGACTGGCTTCCCAGTTGGTGTAGCTATTTCAAATTCAAAACCTGCATTTTTTAAATGTAACATGGGCAATAAGGCCTCCACAGGATGATTTCCTGTAGAAAACAATTTACCATTTTTCATTTTTAAGTTTTTTTGTTCTGTGAAAATTACTAAGATTTTAGATTTCTTACCTTGATATTTAGTGTATGAAATTTTTTCATAATCTGTTTTATCAACCGTACCTAATTTAATGGCTAATTTTGATGGGCTAAACGAACCATCTGACTCTAATTTGGGAGCAATTCCTAATATTTTTTTAAGCATAATTTTTTGTATTTATTAATTTAATACAAAACTAGAATACTGTTGCCTCAAAAAAATAACCCTATGGTAAGAAAACTAGTTTTTTGCTCTCTCAACTCTTATACGGCTTAAGCTTTGTTGTGTAATACCTAAATAAGATGCAATGTGATAGTTTGGCGTGTACTGCTCAATGTCCTTGTATTGCTCTACGAATAAGTCGTATCTCTCTCTAGCAGTTAATTGTAATTGATTTAAAATTCTTTTATGGAGACTCACCACATGCTGTTCTAAATTTTTTCTTTGAAAAGCTTCAAATTCAGGAAATTGAGCATATATATTGTTTAATTTAGATGCGTTAAATTCAATCACTTTAGATTCTTTAATACACTCTACTGTTAGTTTTGCAAGTTCATTGTTATAGATGGCAATAAAATCGCTTATCCACCAGTCTTTAATTGCAAACTGTAAGGTGTGTTCTTTACCACTTTTATCGGTGCAAAAAGACCTTAAACATCCATCTGAAACAAAATATGTTTTCTTTACAGTTTGTCCTTGTCGGATTAAAACTTCTCCTTTTGAAATAGTTTTTTCTTTCGATATGGAATAAAGAAATTCTTCCGCTTCCGAAGTTAGATCTAGACTGCTTTTTATTTTATTGATAAAATGTTCCAATTTATTTTAATGGTTTGTCTAATTACTTACAACGTTTAATGTATGAGCAGTAGCGGATTAAAAACCCATTAACTTTTCAATTAGCAAGATACTTAATTAAAACAAAAAGCGGTTCGAGATTACTCCCAAACCGCTATTGTTTATACATATTGTTGGCGTGTCGTTTTATTTACATTCCTGCAAACCTAATTCCAGTTAATTCTGCCATATCTTTTTTCCAAGAAGTGATGTCTTTTTGGTTGAATTGATTCAAATGATTATGTCCACATGCTCTCGCCATAACTTTCATTAACTCAGTAGAAGCATTAAAGAAATTATAGAGTTGGGTTGCTGACTTGTCTATATTTATCAATTTTCTCAATTCAGGTTTTTGTGTAGCAATTCCGGCTGGGCAATTATTTGTGTTACACATTCTTGCGGCAACACATCCAATAGATTGTAATGCAGAATTAGATACTGCAACCCCATCTGCACCTAAAGCCATTGCCTTTATAAAATCATCAGGCACTCTAACCCCTCCTGTAATAATAAGTGTCACATCCTTTCGATTTACTTTATCCAAATAATGTCTTGCTCGGGCTAAAGCGGGAATTGTAGGTACAGAAATATTGTTTCTAAAAATCAATGGTGCTGCACCAGTTCCGCCACCTCGTCCATCCAATATTATATAATCTGCACTTGCGTCTAAGGCAAACTGGATGTCTTCTTCAATATGATTTGCAGACAATTTAAAACCAATAGGTATTCCTCCAGTAATATCTCGAACTTTATCAGCAAACTTTTTAAAATCTTCTGTTGTATGCAAGTCATCAAAAGTCGGTGGAGAAACTGCAGGGGTGCCTTCTTTTAGATTTCTTACTTCTGCTATTTTTCCAATTACTTTGTTTCCAGAAAGGTGTCCGCCAGTTCCTGTTTTTGCACCTTGTCCACCTTTGAAATGAAAGGCTTGCACTCTTTTTAGTTTATCCCATTCAAAACCAAATTTTGCAGACGCATATTCGTAAAAATACTTGCCATTGGCTTGTTGTTCGTCATCCAACATTCCCCCTTCTCCTGAACAAATTCCTGTTCCTGCCATTTCTGCTCCTTTGGCTAAAGAAACTTTTGCTTCCTCTGATAAGGCACCAAAGCTCATATCTGAAACGAATAATGGAATGTCTAACCTTAAAGGCTTCTTTGCATTTGGTCCAATGATTAATTCAGAGCCAACCGCTATATCTTCCATCAATGGTTTAGTTGCCATTTGAGCAGCTAATAGTTGTATGTCTTTCCACTGCGGCAATTCTGGAATAGGAACGCCCATAGCCCCCATTTCTCCGTGATGTCCCGTTTTAGATAAACCATCTTTAGCCAAAGCCTTAATGTAAGCTAACGTTGGTTCTTCTTTGGTTGAGCCAGAGCTTGCAACCGGTAATTCAGCAGAAGTAGTTTCCTCTGGCAAAGTTGCATGCGTTCCATCGCAATAAGGTGGATTTTTGGTGTTTTTACACATGCATAAAAAAGCATCTCCAGTTTCTTCTGGAACAAAACTTACAGGCGTAATATCTGTTGTTCTATGTGAACCATCACAATAGGGTTGACTTTTACTCAATCCGCAAGCACACCAGTATTTTTCTTCGCCTTTTGTTACTTCTACCTTTATGGGTTTTATATCTACTATTTTTGGTTTATTCATTTTCTTTTCTTGTTTAATGTAATTCACAAATTCTCATATCAAAGACTGTATAGAGCGCTTCATGCACATTATCTAAAGCACTAAACTCAATACTTGCGAGAGCGCTATGGATAGCTTCCTTATTTGGAAATTCAATTACCGCTGTTGCCATAATTCCACCATCTCCTATTAACTGCTCAGAGGTTCTTAACTTTTGAATATTGGTCGCACCGTGGTTTTGAAAAATATCATAGAGTTTGGCAAAGTATTTTATCACCTCTTCAAACCTGTCCATTTTTGGAATTGCGTTGATTACTACTGCTGTTTTTACTTCGTTCATATTGTATGTTTTTTATGTTATAATAAATATTTTCCTTCCTGGGGTTCTATTGACCAAGCATAAGCGAGCCTTTAAACTTTAGGGTATCAGACGTTTTTTGTTTCGCTTTAAAGGTTAAATGATAATAAGGTGGAATATCTGCCTGAAAGTCTGCGATATTGTGGTCAAACACCTGATTTACTGAATTTGCAGCGAGATCCTCCAATTTCGAATTTATTGATAATTGGTACTTCCCCCTGGACCAATCTGATTTTGGGATAAAGGCTAATGAAGTATCACCTTTCATCTCAAAATGGCCTTCAACAAGTTGATTGTTTTGGGTTATTCTTAATAGAGTTTGAGCTGATACATGATCTATTTTATCTTTTAAATTAATAATAAGTGGCTCAACTGTTTCAATCCTTGGCTGAGATAACTGCCAATCATTAACATTGGGTGCTTGTATGTCTTCAGTTATTGCAACGAAGGTTTTGGTGACGGATTTTTGCAGCGGTTGATCTTCAAAATTCAGCAAAAGACTATCGATTTTTAAATGATAGGTCACACCTTCTTCGAATGCTCTGCCAAGTCGGTTATGAGCAATCAATCCTCTTTTCACTCTGCCTGGATCGACCAATAAGGATACCTTAGTTCGGGTGTTATTCCAAAACTCATGTGGGTACTGATAAAAAACACTATCGACTTTTTGTCCCTTATTATCGATCAAATGAACGTGCTCATAAATATTCATTTCTTGCATGGGATGAGAAAACTCAACGTAAAACCGCATAATATTGACGGGCAAAGAATCGCTTTGCGGAAAAATATTAACTACTGTTGGACTCTCTTGTCCATATAAACTTCCCTCAAAAATCAGGAACAATGCAAATAACAACACCTTATTCTTCATAGATTTGGCTTAAGAGATGGCAGAAAGAAAATTTCTGTCCTTCAGATTATTTGTTGTCTTTACCAGATAAATAAGTTCTGCCAAGAGGATCTATGGCCATTTTTTTCCTCATTTGTTCCATTTGAGGGTTGTCATAGGTTGGCATCTCGAATTCCGAAAAGTGCACGTCATCTAACCTAAAAAACATTGGTTTAGGATAAGAAAGCAATTGTAGGTTATTTGTATTTAAGTCTCTGGTAATAGAAACGATTAGTTGATCATCTTGATTATCGGTTTGAAGATGCCCAACGATTGGTAACTCCGTAAATGGAACTCCTGCAGTTAAGGATATTGGAACTTTTTCAATTTGCGTTGCCTTTGCTCCCTTAATTATATCCTCTAAAGAAACATACCGTGCCGAACGTTGGTGATTTGTTATTAAAATCCCTTTTGGAAATACTGTTCCCAATCCACTAGCTTCATCCACCCAAAATAATTCATTGGGTAAATTGCCATACCCGAGTTCTGCAATTGTTTTTCCTTTCAAATATTTTCCATCTTTAATTTCGTTAAGTGGAAATACAACCAATGGTGTACAAAGGTATGCGGCAATGATATAGTCCTTTCCTTCGATTTCAAAAAAGTCCATGGACACAATTGGCGCTCGGTTTTCATTCTGGTCGTGACCGGCATGATATATTTCCAACGTAGTAGAAGATGCTGTTTCTTTCTGGAATGGGTAATTGAACACTCTTAATGTAGAGGAAAATTCAGCATTTGAAATACCACTAACGTAAAGTTTGCCTTTAAAAAAGTCAATATCGGTAAAGGTTAAGCTTCTATGATCTAAAGTTTCAAAATAAGTTCTGTCTAAGTTTGGTGCATCAGTAGCTGATATGGAGGTATGTTTCGTGTTCTCCAAATCAAAAAAGGCTAATTCACCTGCTTGATTAACGGTCACAATTTTAGGATCATAACCATTAATCGTTTTCCTATCATAGGCAACATAAACTATTTTGGAAATAGGATGGACTTTCATTTCACGAATCAGAATATCCGATTCTTTAATATGGTCTAAATCCGCAATAAGGCCACTTAAATTAAAGATATTATAGTAATCTTTTGAGGATGGATTCTTTTCTTCTTCTATTTCATAGGCGAAGATAGTTGCGGATTTACTATCAGCAATGAACAGCGTATTTTCATCACCAAAAGTCATTACATTAATAGACTTAGGTTGAGCAAGTATCGATTGGTAACAAAATAAAAGTGTGGCAAACAATAATAATTCTTTTTTCATAATTTTAAATTTTTGGAATTGCGTTGATGACTACTGCTGTTTTTACTTCGTTCATATTATTCGTGTATTGTGCTACAATAAATATTTTCCTTCCTGAGGTTCTATCGCTGGCGGGAGTTGGGATTCTCCCAGTACCTCTCTAAGATTTATTTCTATTGTTCTGGAAAGCGCGTCAATCGGGGTGTCGTTGGGATGGTTTTCAAACGGGTTCTCAATATGGCGCCCTAGGTACTCTAGGAGAATGAATACATAACCAATCAAAAACGACACCGGCAGAAACCACATACCTAAAAAGCCAGCAAGACTAAACGGAAGCAGCGTTAGAAATACCCAAATGGCATACTGCATATACCAATTGTACTGCATGGGAAAAACGGTGTTCTTAATGCGCTCAGATTTGCCAAGCGCATCGTTAAAATTCTCCATGATGGAGTCCAGGCTGAGATGCCTGAAGTCCTCAAAATATTGCTGCTCATACAAGGATTTGATATCCAGCACTTGATTCTTCAATATGGCCAACGGAATGTGTTGTTCCTGCGTTAGCTTATCAAACTCTTCGCTTGATAGGTAGGGAGAGACAGTTGCTTCCCAGTCCAGCTTTCGCAAATGCTTATTTACCGACCAAACAAACGCAATGTGTCTGTAAATCAGTCGTTTTTTCGCAGCCTCAATGTCTTCCTTCGATAGGGTGCTATTCCATTTAGTGCTGATAAAGCTGATTACTTTGAGCGAAAAGTGCCTGCTGTCATTGACTAATTTCCCCCAGATCTTTCGAGCTTCCCACCACCTGTCATAGGCAGAGTTGTTTCTGAAGCCAATGAGGAATGCTAGTGCCGTACCCATGACACCGGTGGGAAAGGAGAGTTTTGCGAAGACGGTGATGTCGGTAAAATATGTGCTTGCGAGCGTAAGCGCGCAGGCAGCAATCAGGAACCTTAAATTCTTTTTGGTGTGGGAATACAACTTCCCCAGATCTATTCGTTTTGATAATATCAAAATCGGTGCTTTTTATTTGATTTCTTCAGTTCCGTCACTATGCAAAGCAAAACGGCCTTTGTCTCGAGGATGTGCCACCTCTCGTTCTTCCCATGGCCAACCTCCAAATTGAGTCTTGCCATATTCTCTCATCGTCTCTCTGATCTCATCCTCTGTATTCATCACAAAAGGGCCGTGTTTTACCACAGGCTCATTGATAGGATTCCCTTCAAGAATGAGCAAGTAGGAATCAACAGGGCCATTTTCGATTTGGATGTCTTCATCTGCCTTGACTCTGATGGTATGTTCAACCGGGATGCGCTTGCCATCTATTGACATCGACTCTCCTTTGTAAAAGAAAAACGAACGCGTGGCATCTGCGCTCGTTTTTTGCAGTGTCCAAACAGCATTTGCTTCCATCTTGATAGTAAACACGCCCACAGCATTCTGCGGCTCAGCTGCCCATGAATTGGGCGTGGGATCAGGAGCCTGAGTAGATTCAATTTGACCAGCTATTACATCAATTGTGGTCGAGCGGCCTTGATCATCTTTATGTTCGATTGTAGGGATGTCCTCATTCCACAGCATCTTGAAATGTGGGTCGACCATTTTTGATGCTTTTGGAAGGTTGAGCCATACTTGAAAAATCTCCAAAGGATTTCCTTTGTCCTCATGGATCAATGGGAACATCTCAGAATGCTGAATTCCTTTTCCTGCCGTCATCCATTGCACGTCACCAGCCATAAATCGCCCAGCTGCGCTTAAAGAGTCTGAGTGGTCGACAACACCTTCTTTGTTGATGGTGATGGTCTCAAATCCTCTGTGGGGGTGATATGGAAAGCCTGGCATTTCAGAGCCATGGTACATTCTCCATCCATCCTTGATCACGAAATCTTGACCGATATTACGTCCGGTCAATTGATCAATGTCTACTCCCATCGCGGCATTTCCTTTGGGATATTCGTCTCGGTGATAGGCACAGAAAAGAAATGGGTCTTGAGTTTCCCATGGAAAGCCAAGGGGGCGGATGTCGAGAATTTTATTCATGATATTTCATTTTGTGACTCAACTTTCGATCTCATCGCTAGCGAGTACCAGATGGTCTTAATTCGCTACGATAATATCTATAGAAAATCCGATGTCATTAGCAATTAGATAATCGGCTGGAACTCCTTCGCTCCCTTCTACATTATACGTCAATCCCCAATCCCTTCGGTCAACGGAGAAATCTTCAGACTTTATAGAGACTTCAGTATTCGAGACCTTGACATTACCCAGAAAGCTGATGCTCTTCGTCTTGCCCATAATGGTGAGATTGCCAGTAATAGTGGAATTGTACGAGCCACTTCCATTCCCAGTTCCAGTGAGTTCGAAAGTCGAAGTCGGATGAGCACTCACGTTGAAGAAATCAGGGCTCTGCAGGTGACCTGTCAGTTTTCCTTTTGACTCGGCATCGTCAAAATTCTCTACGGTGAAACTCGTCATGTCCAAGACTGCTTTTGCATTGCTCACTTTGCCATCGTTTACAGAGATTGTAGCACTCTTCAATCCAATTTTACCGAATCGTGGTTGCACTCCGCCAAGGTGCGATGCCCTCCAGTCAACTTGGCTACCTCCCTTTACATTTGAATAGGTCTTTGTATTGTCGGTCTTTTTAGTTTCTACCACTTTTGAATCGGAGGTAGTAGCCTTATTTCCATTGTCATTGCAGGCTACTAGTCCCAAGGTCAATACTAATGTGAAAATTATATTCTTCATGTTGTATATATTAATTGTTGTTTGCTCTACGCTGCGGTGAGATTACATCCCCGCAAGGTCTCTTACTGTTTGAAAATCAAAATCCTGTGTAGTGAAGCCATGTGAACAATGGTAGGTTTGGACATCCAAGCCTTCTCCATCTACAAAATCTACCACATCTCCAGCCAATTCTATCATTCTTTCTTGGCTCTCTGCATCGAATGTATCAAAGACAAAGATGAATCCTGGGTTATACAAATCGTTGAAATATAGAGTTTGAGTAGAAGGCTTATATATAACTATGTAGTCATCGTTCTCGGCATGAGAAGTTTCTATAGTGTAAAGCTGAATTTCCTCATCTCCAGATCCGATTGTCATGCTTTCAGCAAGTCCAAGAACTTCTATGGATGATCCGTTAATTGGGTTTGGAAGTACTGTGCTTGGTCTTTGTAACACACCTTCTATAAACGATTCAGAACCAGCTCCAACTATAAGTTCACCACCTTCAGCTAAACTTCCTCGTACACCACCAGTATGATCAAAGTGGTTATGAGAATGAACAACATATTTTATAGGAGCAGTGCTGAAATCAGTTCTAATCTTGTCTAAAACGGCTTCAGATCTTCGGTCATTAATAGGAGTGTCATACAGTATAAGTTCTCCATCTACTTTGAACGCATAAGTAAAATGCGACTGAAAATCGCCTGATACGCGGTAAACGTTATCATCGTTCATTACTAATTCAGAAGCTAAAGCCAAAGGAGAGGTTTGATCTACATATTCTACAGGAAAATCTATAGGAAATGTCTGTAATAAAGTTCTATAGTGAAACTGTGAAGACAAATAACCATATTTTGCCTGTTGTACATCATATTGCCATGCCTCAGACTCAGAAACTGTAAGTTCTGATTCATCCAGTGTGGAGCTAACGACTTGATCAGTTAATGTTTCTATTCTAATGGTATTGCCATCAAGTTTGTGTTCTAAGTTTTCCGGTAATAGAATGCCGTTGACATCAGTCCAATTGCTGTAAATAACTTCATAAAGAGCATCTCCTAAAAGAGGATCGTTTTCAAGAGTTTGGGCTTTAATAGGTAATTTAGAATCTGTATCTATTACCAACTGTATATCCGGTGTTGAAGAACCAAAACCCAAGTCAGAAGAATTATATCCGATGTTTATTGTTCCATATTGAGCCCCGTCTACATTATTAGAAGCGATTAACTTGGCCATAGCTATTGGAGATGACATCATTAATGTCTTTTGTCTAGCAGCTATTTTGGTCGAGAACATTGGATCTCCTGTTACTCCAAAGCTGCCAAAGTGTGCTGAGAACGTTCCTGTTGTGCCTTCTGATTTACCAAGAGTATTGTCTATGGTTTCAATGAAAGCAAAGTTGACTGAGTAAGCATATTCCGCATCTACTGTCCAGTCTTGCCTGGATTGAGAGCCATCTAAGTTATATAGTAATGAATAAGTATAGTCTGCTACTTTTCCATTTATAGGTTCAGGGTCTTCTTGGAATTCAAAGGCTTCTCCATTTGATTCATAAGTAATCGATAGAGCGTCTGAAATGAGTTCTTCACCACCCATGGCCATTTGCATTTCATTAAATAGGGTTTGATTTTCTGGTGACGGATTAGACATCATCTCATCATCATCTTTTTTGCAGCTTGAAACAGCTGCCATAATGCAAAGTGCATATAAGAATTGTTTGAAGTGAATTTTTCCAGTTGTACTTTTCACCAATCTCAAAATCGTTTTCATAATATTGTTTTTTTTGTTGGCACAAAGTTCATTGTGGGTATTTAGATATGCATTCATCTAGATGAAGAAATTCACCTTGATTCTTTAAATTGGAAATACCAATCAGAGTAAATGATTAAGCTTCTCTTTCTTAATCTCTAAATAATCTTCGTTGTGTTTATTACTAGTTATAATCAAAGGAATTCTGTTGGTGATGCTAATTCCTGAGTTTTGCCATACTTCTATTTTGTCTGGATTGTTAGATAGTAATTCTATAGATTTTATTTTCATGTGTTCAAGAACTTTTACAGCAATTGTAAAATCTCTTAAATCAGTATCGAAACCTAGAGAATGATTTGCTTGAATAGTATCTTGTCCTTGATCTTGTAAAGAATAAGCATTGATTTTATTAAATAAGCCAATGCCTCTACCTTCCTGTCTTAAATAAAGAATAATACCTAGTTGTTTTTTAGCAATTGCACGCATGCTTTCATCAAGTTGTTCTCCACAATCACACTTTTTTGAACTAAAAACATCACCCGTTAGACATTCAGAATGTATTCTTGTGAGAACATCCTCCTGATCGTTTAAATTGCCTAGATATAGAAGACAGTGTTCATGTATGTCACCTTTTTGTTTGAAAGAAATAATATTGAACTCACCATACCTGGTGGGTAATTTCGCTTCATTAGAATATGTAATGTTCATAGCTATTGACTTTTGATATTTTCAAAAGTCAGGAACTATTGGTTCTTAAGTATTCATGTAGATTAATAAATGAAGTTACTTGGAACGCGCTATTTTTCCTCTTATAGTACTAAGAGCTTGAGGTGTAATCCCCAGATAAGTTGCTATCATATGCTGAGGGATACGATTTGGTAATTCAGGATAAGTATTTAAAAAATAAGTATAACGGTCAATAGCTGGAGATCCCATTAGCATAAGAACTCTTCGTTGCAATTTTCCAATTCGTCTGAATAATAATTGTGTGTTTTCAGCTGTTTTATCCTTAGAAAGGTCAGCCTTTAAAAGGCAATTTTTGTCAAACATCATTATCTCTGAATCTTCAAGACAGTCGATGAAAAGCTGAACTGGTTCGTTAAATTCTAATGCTTCTACGTCAGCAATTACCCAATTTTCTGGAGCAAACATAAAAATATGTTCCTTCCCCTTGCTATCAATGATATAACTTCTTAGTAGCCCATTTTTAACATAGAAAGCCGGTGTTTTAAAATCTCCTGCACGCTGTAGTATCTGTCCTTTTTTGAACTTTTTTATTTTAGCTTTAGGGTCAATATTTATGATGTCAATTATGTTTTCCATTTCTATTTAATGCACGCGAACGTGTTTGTGTAAGATTAGTTGCGTGGTTTAAGCAACTAATTTACTAGATTAATCACGAACGGCAAAATTCCGAAGAAATTTTCCAAGTGAGCTAAAACCAGCAATTAATTTTACACGGTGTTGGCAACTGTAATTATTATCAGATTCTATTCGAAAGTTTGTATTTATGACTAATATTTAGTTTAGGTTGATGTTTCTTAATCAGTACTTTTTCTAATTCTTTTAGTTCATTTATATCAGACATTTCAAAATATTTAAAATATAAGTTTTCCATTATAAAATTAACAGTTCCTTCTCCAGGTTTTATTTGATAATTTCTACCTATATTTTTTCTAAAAGCACTTTGGTCAATTCCTGCTTTTAAAATACCTTTTACTTCTTTCATTATTGGATGTTGCAATTGAAATACATCTTTTTCTTGACTATGTTTCTCACTTCTGTATTCAATATATTTTGGGTTTAGGTGTTGTCTAACAATTCTGTTATATAGTCCATTAACTCCTGAACCTGTTCCTATGTATATTAATTCATTATTTTCTTTTTTGAACCAGAAATATATTCCAGTGTTTTTTGGTGTTTTTTCCTTTGCGTCTTTTGGTTCAATTCTCGTTAAATCTTCAATTTTCATTTTTTTTGTTTTATAGTTTCAAACATATCAACCTAATTTTATGATTTTGCTAATTGGTCAAAAATTTTCTGTTCCTTCTTTTTTCAGAGTTCGAGTGGTTTATAGTTGCCAACGGTTGGTATATGAAACGTAGGGCAGTTGAAAAGCACGAACCTTTCGGATTATGCACTTAGCCAAATTTACAAATTTAGCTTTAACTTTTTCTTTTTTAAATCGTAAAGTTGTAAAATTGGCGGACTTCGTAAATAAGCCAAAACCTCTCGGAAATTCTGAATTAGCTATGTTTTATATACTTTGTTGTGCATAGTGCTTTCCGCAAACTTGCTAGCGTTGGCAGAAGACATACTCTTTTGCCATTTTTGGCGTAGTGTTGGCTGTAGCGAATTGCAAATGTGTATGGTTTTAAGCGATGGCAATATTCAGTTTACTTATTCCGCTTTGAATAAAAATTCTCCACCACCCTGAAACAGTACCATAGTTTTTTCGGATGGATTAAACACAATTTTAACTCCAGCTTGGTCAAAGGTAAAAACGTTTTCCTCCGTTGGTTCTAGCGGAAATGCTCCTTGTCCAGTTGCTTGTGCAAATAAAGAGCTACCGTCTTTTGTAATGTCAATTTTTGGTGGAATTTGCTCGCTAGAATATTTACCCAAAAACTTGTCCAAATCTTCAGAGGATAATTCAAGTTGGTCAAAATTTGGTAATTCAAATTCGTCATTGAAGTAAGTAGCCAAAACTGCCAATAGAATATTATTGTTTTTAAAATTCGTGCCGTTCGATGTTAAACTTATGCTTAATTTCTCTTCTGGAAAATAACTAGAAACAGACATAAATCCGTCAATTCCGCCAGTATGACCAAAACTTACCTTTTCATCGTAGGGAAATTCAAATAAGCCCATTCCATAACCATTCGTAATCGTTTTCATTTGCTTTAAACTCTTTTCGGATATTATTTTGCCAAAAAAAAGTTGATCCAAAAATCGGTTTAAATCGGATGGATTAGAAACTATTGCACCTGCACCTTGTGGAATTGACATATCTGTTTCGGTTTCCTTTTGCCACTTGCCAGCATATTTGTACGAAAAACTTTCATTTTCTGCTATGTTCGTTTCTCTGCCATAATAGGTGTTTTCAAGTTTTAAAGGTTTGATAATTTGACTGTTTAATATTTCTGAAAATGGCTTTTTCTTTATTTGCTCTAGGATAAAGGTCAGCAATAAGTAATTTGAATTGCTGTATTCATTCTTTTCGTTTGGATTAAATTCTGTTTCTCCGTTTACAATTCGTTCAATCATTTTATCTTTGCTCTGCGGTAACGTATTCCACTCAAGATAGTTTTCATCGTTTGTGAAATCGTGTATTCCACTACTATGATTCAGCAAATTTTTAATTGTTATTGTTTTTGCATTTTCAAGGTTTGGAAAAAATGTTTCGATAGTTTTATCGAGTTCTAATTTTCCATCTTCTATTGCCTTAAATATTAAGGTTGATGTAAATATTTTTGAAATCGAGCCAATTCGGTATTTAGTAGTATTGGAAGTTTTAATACCATTTTCTAAATCCGAAAATCCGATTGACTTTTCATAAATAGTGTTTTGGTTTTCAGAGACGGAAATACTACCCATAAATTTGTCGTTCTGTTCCAAAAGTGTAAATAAACTATCGAGTTTTTTACTTTGGAATGATTGAGCCGAACTTACAGTTGTTGCTAAAAGCAACAGGATTAATGTTGTTAATGAATTTTTCATAATTTCTATTTTTTATTGATTTTACGTTTTAGTTTTAAAAGAAAAGTGATGACGAAGTAGGAAGCTACTATTGATAAAAGCATACTTGGGATAAACCAATTGCCTAAAACTTCTGTGATTGCGGTATTGTTTAGTTTTCCTTCTTTTATCTGACCCAAGACCATAAATGAATTGTCGTTAAGAAATAAACCAACTTCTTTTGGATTAACTATTTTGGCATAAATCAGATATACAAATCCGAGTAATAACAAGTACAGAACAAAGAAAATCAGATATGAAATACCATTAGTGATGTTCAAAGCCAATGCTCTAATAATGTGCAATGGATTAAATGTTTTAGTAGCTTGTTCAAGTTTTTTGTCCGCAACCAAAGGTTTCAATACTTCTTCGGGAACACCTAATTTATCTATAATGTCCAATAAATGGTCGATTTCTAGACTATTTGTGTGACGTTGCAAACCTTCATAAATATGGCTGTTAAATTCCAGTATTATTTCGTTTTGGTCTGTCGATGGTAATTGTTTAACCGCTTTTTTAATGCGTTTCATATAACTGTCATAGACACGTTTTGAAGCGGTTTCTTTAAATTCTATTTCCTTTATTTTCATTTTGAAATTTTTTTGATTGATTTAGATAATTCCTCCCAGTAGATTTGCATCTGTTTTAGGGTTTCTTTTCCAGTTTCGGTCAATACGTAGTATTTTCTTGGTATTCCCGATTCTTGTTCTACCCATTTGGATGATACCAGTTCTTCTTTTTTCAATCGGTTCATTAGTGGGTAAAAAGTTCCTTCCGCAATTTCGATTGCGGTTTTTTTCTTAACTTCTTCTATGAACTCGTATCCGTAGAGTTCATTTTCTCGAAGTACGTTCAAGACAACGAACGTTAATGTTCCTTTCTTTACTTGCGATTTCCATTTAGTTACAAATATTTCATTCATAGGGCAAATGTATAGCAAAATACATAGTATAACAATGTATTGTTGAAATTTTTTTATTTGATGGATTATTCAGATAGCGGAAAGTGCTTGTAATGACTTATGGAATAGAGCGTGGGCAGAAACAGCCCTTTTATTTTTTGAGCGTTGGCTGTTGTGTTGGCAAAAATAAATGTGCTGTTTGAGTGTTGGCCTTTTAGTTCAAATGTTCAATTTTAGCACCATTTTCGCATTATGCACAACGTTTAGTATATGAAGCGTAGCGTGTAAATAAACACTAACTTTTCGGATTAAACACGAGCCGATTTTTTATTTTTTCTATTTATCTTTTATTTTCTAAATATACAAAAATAAAAATTTGGCGGACTTAATAAATAAGCAAAAACCTATCGGAAAGCTTGAATTAGCTATGTTTTATATACCTTGTTAGCACACGTTTTTATTTCCTCACAATTATTCTGTTTTTTATTCGGAACTATCATTCTAATATTCGTATGTTTGAAATCGGAATGAACGTTCCGTTATTATTAATAATTAAAAAAACTTAAAATGAGTAAATTAAATGGAAAAATTGCCATAGTAACAGGTGGTAATAGTGGTATTGGTTATGCATCTGCTAAAGAATTTAAAAGTCAAGGTGCAACTGTTGTAATTACAGGAAGAGATTCGGAAAAGGTTGCAAAAGCATCACAAGAGCTTGGTGTAAAAGGAATTGTTGCTGATGTTAAAAGTCTTTCGGCAATAGATGATTTGGTGGCACAAGTAAAATCAGATTTTGGAAAAGTTGATGTTCTATTCGTAAATGCTGGTATTTTTCAACCTGCTCCTGTTGGTCAAATTAGCGAAGAAATGTTCGACCACCAAATGAGTATAAACTTTAAAGGTGCGTTGTTTACAACTGAAAAATTTCTGCCAATTTTAAATGATGGTGCTTCAGTTATCAATTTGTCTTCTGTAAATGCTTATACTGGAATGCCAAATACTGCGGTTTATGCTGCGTCAAAAGCGGCATTGAACGCTTATACAAGGACTGCTGCGACTGAATTGGCACCAAGGAAAATAAGAATAAATTCTGTTAATCCTGGACCTGTTTCTACTCCGATTTTTGGGAAAACTGGAATGGAAGAAGAACAATTAAATGGATTTGCCGAAGCGATGCAAAATCGTATTCCGTTAAAACGATTTGGACAACCAGAAGATATAGCAAAACTTGTTTCGTTTTTAGCTTCTGACGATGCTTCTTTCATTACTGGAAGTGAGTATAATATTGATGGTGGTATAAATATCAATCCGCTTTTAGGTTAATTTTTTTTGATTATACTTGGAATGAAAGTTCCAATAAATTACTTTTGTGGAAGCGTATACGCTTCCACATTTTTTTGATATGCCAAGAGTTAAACTATTTGATGAAAATGAAGTCTTGACCAAAGCAATGAATTTGTTTTGGAAACAAGGTTATTCCGCAACTTCTGTCAGAGATTTAGTTAGTCATTTAGGAATTAACAGAGCAAGTTTATATGATACTTTTGGTGATAAAGAACAACTTTTTAAAAAGTCCTTTGAACTTTACAGAAAGACAAGTATGGAAGGATTAACTCTTTTTTTTCAAAGTCAACAAAATGTTAGAGATGGATTTTCAAAACTTTTTAATATTGCTATTGAAGAAGCAATTCTTGATAAAGATAGAAAAGGTTGTTTTGTTGTAAATATTACAACAGAACTTATTCCTAATGATGAAAGTTTATTAAAAGTTTTAGAGAGCAATAAACGAGATATTGAAAATCTCTTTTACGAATATCTCAAAAAAGGTAAAGAAAATGATCAATTAAAAGACAGCAAAGATTTAAAATCTATTTCTTCTCTTTTTTACACTTTATATAGTGGAATTAAAGTCGTTTCTAAAATTGAAACGAATAAAAAGGAACTAACAAATTCTGTCAATTTAGCCTTGTCGTTGTTGGTTTGACCAAATGTGTGCTAACGT
>Ga0208814_1000634_pt1 | contig 19629 bp, 24 predicted proteins | sample MalvirAntarct_55_FD_184253 | JGI IMG/M metagenome (GOLD analysis project Ga0208814, IMG submission 184253) | Marine viral communities from the Global Malaspina Expedition - Malaspina viral metaG Antarct_55 (SPAdes) (version 2) | ecosystem: Environmental > Aquatic > Marine > Oceanic | place...
GTAATGATGCATAATGTGCATAGCACTTACTGATGAATGTTTAGCAGAACCGAAACCGCCTACTGGGTCACCACCAGTTACAACAACTGCGTCCCTTAGAATCTGGAAATTAGCCCTACCCCACTGGCCAGCAGGACTTTGGTTATGATAGATATGGGAGGTAAATAATATATACATGAGGCTATTAGCAAATTTAGGCGTTATGGCTAAAGAGCCGCCAACGTCCACGTAGCTTGATGTATTAATAGTCACTTGAGTTGTAAGACGAGTAGTAACCACTTGGATAACACTACCCGTAGGCATCGTCACTGACCCTTGAGTCTTCAAATCAAGTGTCTTACCTGCTGCAATCTTAATTACCTCACCTGCTGGGTGGGATAACTCTTTTAGTTCTAATGTACTCATACGATACTCCAGGTGCCATTTAGAATTATTGTGTTACCATCAGCAATAGTTATCGGACCTGCGCTCATACCATTAGTATTGGCTGGTATTGTGATGTTCTCACTGATAGTGTTGGCATTGGTTCTTATGATTGAGTTAGTGCCTAAACTTGGACCACCTTCTGCTGCTGATATTGACTTGTATAAAGAATTACTTTGAGCCTGAGTATAATGATTAGCAACTGAAAAATCATTAAAAGTTAATATAACTATCTCACTACCTGTGGCAGCACCTGTAGCTAAAACTACACTAGTACCGTTAGTTGCAGTGTAATCACTTTCATCTAAGGTAACACCATTCAAGGTTACAATAATATTAAATGCTATATAAGCTAATGTATTACTATTGGAATCTGCACCTGTGAATGTAGTCTGGTTGTTTGTTGCTACAAACTTATACTTTGCTAATGCTGCTTGTACTGATGCAAACCCATCGACATGGCCTATATAGGACATAAATTATCTCCTTAAGCAATTTCTAGAATACTTGCGAATACTTCAAGATCACCTGCAACTGATGCAGTTAATCCAAGAATATCTCCAGCTTCTAAGTTAATAGGTTTATCCAGAACTAAAGTAGAGTCTGCTGGCACAGGGACTGTTTTACAAATGTGCCGATAGGTTGAGCCACCATCTATTGTAACCTCTACTGTCACGTTAGCATCGTTTACTCCGTCAATATTGGAGATGTATAGTGCATGTATAACTGACTGAGTGTTAGCTGGTGCTGTGTATAATGTTGTGCGTGACGTACCAATTGCCACACCTGCATTCTTAAATGTATTTGCCATTGTTGGTTAACCTCCTAAGGCTATTGCCATTGCTACCGAGGTACCAATAGGATCATATACTGTTGCTAAATTATTAACTGAAGTCGTTGTTGCTTTAGCATCTAACGCTGCTTGTAATCCAGTAACAACAGATATAGCATGATTTGATGGGTGCGAATAGTTGTTAGCATTGTCTGCAATATTAGATAGTTTAGTAAACTGTGCATCAGTGAAAGCATTAGTTTCAGCTTGATAAGCAGTTTTAATCTGTGCACCAGTTTGATCTGCAGTAGCACTAGTTTCAATATTAGATAGTTTAGTAAACTGAGCGTCTGTAAACGCATTAGTCTCAGCCTGATAAGCAGTTTTAATCTGTGCACCAGTTTGATCTGCAGTAGCACTAGTTTCAATATTAGATAGTTTAGTAAACTGTGCATCAGTGAAAGCATTAGTTTCAGCTTGATAAGCAGTTTTAATCTGTGCACCAGTTTGATCTGCAGTAGCGCTGGTTTCAACAGTGTCTAGTTTAGTACCATCTACAGATACATCACGACCATCAAAAGTACTGTTAGTGGTAACAGCACCTGTCATTACACCACCACTTAACGATAGCTTAGATGCAAGGGCTGCAGTAGCTGCGTTAGCAGATGTTGTTGCTGAGTTAGCTGAAGCTGTCGCAGAGTTAGCTGAAGCTGTCGCTGAGTTAGCCGATGCTGTCGCAGAGTTAGCTCCTGCTGTTGCTGAGTTACCAGAGGCAGTTGCAGAATTAGCGGATGCAGTAGCTGATCCAGCTGAGTTGTTTGCTTGAGTGGTTGCAGTATTAGCACCAGATGTTGCAGTAGCTTCAGGGTTTTCCCAAGCTGAACCATTATAAAACTTAGTGTTGTTTAGTGAACTGTTAAAATAAACAGCACCTGTTAACAAAGAGTTACCATCGTTATCTACTGTTGGGTCTGATGATTTAGTACCTAAGTACCTGTCATCAAATGTATCATACAATGTTACGATAGCTGCTCTATCAGCTGCAGTGGCGACTCGGTCTAACCCGGTTTGAACTTTGTCTGCTTCTGCAAGAACTACATCTGCATGTGTCAATACCACATCAGCATTAGTTAAGACTACGTCTGCATTGGTCAATACAACATCAGCGTTTGTAGACACTAATCTTGCTGCTGCATTTGAAGCTGACAAAGCTGCTGCAACTTTAGACAAGTTAGCTTCGGCAGCTGCTGTCAATGAAGATGCAAGTTCACTTGTTGTTTCACTTCTAAAAGAACCACCTTCGGCTCCGTTGTTTACTAACCCAGCACCCGAAGCGCTAGGAGAATATGTAATAGCCATCTATGTGGTCCCCTTATAGTAACTCAGACACTTGGTAAGTGGCTGCATTAGAAGCACCAGAAACCCTACGTTTCTTCTCTTCACTATTTAATTCGTTGATACCTGCCATTTGTTTATTAAGGTATTTAGCTGCTTGGTCATCACTACCTAGGTATTCAAAAGCGTGATGCAATGCACCCCATAAAAGAATACGTTCGTTCTCATCACGTAACCAGTTAGAAACTTCGTTACCTATGTAGTATGCGCCTCCAATCTGAACAGCACCTGATACACCTGAGTTAGATGAAGTAGTATTGCCAGCATCTATGTTAGCTTGACTGACAACATATGTAGAATCCATATCAAACAATCTACGATAATAATGTATTTCGTATATGTCTCCTACCGAAGCTGCAGGGTGGAACAATAACTCAGACCCTTTACGGGTAAATGAACCATGTTCTTTTGTTGTGTGTTTATCTGTGAAAGACCTAAGGTCTAATTTATTATCAAAGACTAACGAGTTACCTGCGCTGTCTTTCACTTGAAACATAAGTATCTCAGTGACATCTGGTGGAATCTGAAGAGATGTTTCACCAGCAGTTGTGATTGCTGCATACTGATGTGTAAACTCCAAAGGAGGGATGCGTAGTTCTCTGTAACATAAGTCTGCAGAGTAATCAATAAAATCAGCAACTAGCGAATCCGATAACACGGAGCTGTCCCTGTTTGCCCAATCGCGTACCTTGGCGACTAATGCAGTATACTTTGGAGTTGACATTTATTATATCCTCTTTAGTATCTCCGAGACTGACCATGCGTAAGCAGATCTGGGTACTCTGAGATTATAATCTTTTTAAGTCTTGCAACTAATGGTTTATCACTCATAAAGTCTTGAGCATTAATGTCAATCTTATGATTGGTGAGTATGTCTATTGCAACAATATCTGGTATCACTGCAAATGATCTGTAGTGACTAGCTGCACCAGAAGCATCATAGATGTCTCTAGATTCTTTTGCGTAGTCACGGTATGCACTAACGTCTTGAGATAAAGAAAAGTTACTTAAATCTGTTTCTACGTTAAAGCTGTGTTTGTTATCTTCCTGAGATTTAAAGCCCATGAGATGGTGTCCTCCTGAAAAAAGAGGGGTCCCTTTGGAGGACCCCTTTGTATAGCTTAGTGGTTAACCAAGCAAACCAACGATCAATCCACAACCTGAGGGGTTGCGAACTTCTAGCGAACATTCTTCTACGATCTGACCAATAGTGCTGTCACCTGCCTGACCTACTTCAGTCTCATGTAGAGCACGAAGGGTAGCAATGTTGTACCATTGTGGATCATAAACTAATGCAGAGTAATCCTTAGAACTAGTAGTGGCGTTACCAGATGTGTTATGAGCCAAGCCCATAATGTAGTTAGGTACGATCTTAATAGTTCCAAAGTCACTGTCATACATTTCAACTGATTGGCGAAGCTTACCAGTGTCATCAATGTTACGAGATACGTTAGATCCAGCAGCTTGAGCTTTTGCAGAGAACTTACGCTTGTTAGCAGGTGAAGTCATCATGACAGTGGCTTTACCACCTTCCTGATAAATAGTCTGCATTGCGTCATCAACGTTGCTCAATTCAAGAGCAAGCAAGTTAGCATCACTAGCACCACGTACTATAACACCACAAGTACCAGCACCTGTAGCACTAGGTGCAGTGTATGCAGATCCATCAGCCTTACCAGCATTAACAACGTTAACATTGGTGAAAGCTTGGTAACCACCCATCTTACGAGTGCCTGAGCCATTTGAAGAGTTCCAAGAGTGGACCAAGTCATGCTCAACATCACGTCGAAGTTCAGTACCACGCTTCTTCAACTGGTAAGCATACTCGTCTGCAACGCCAGCTTGATCAACTGCGCGCTTAGAACCAGATACTTCAACAGTCTTAGAGTTGATCTGAGTGTAGTTACCCAAGCGAGTACGCATAGGCTCTGCAGTTTGAGCTGCATGAGTAGTGGAGTAAGAAGAACCTTCAGCCACTTGGTTAGAACCGGGTGCTGCTAATTCATCAGTAGTCCATTCGTGTAGGATGCCTTTAGACTTAGTCTTGCCGATAGATGAATAAAATGGAGTGTCATCACGTGTGATCATAGTAATAAAATTAGCTAAGTCTTCACGTTCAGATACACCTAAACTAGTAGTTCCAGCTGCCGCTTTTGGGCCGCCTGTTGCGAAATTACGTCCTGCCATGTTAAATATTCCTTATAAATAAAAAGTAAAAAGTTAAGGATTAGCGGAACTTGGATAGATTCTTTAAGAATGCTAACTGATCATTCTCTGAACCTTCACCTGTAAGAACTTTATTACGAACTGTAGAATCTTTTTTTGCTTGTTTTGACGTACGACTAAGGCCTTTCTTAACTGGGGCTGATTTAGCTTTAGGCGTTGCCTTACGCTTAACAGATCCCTTAGTTATCTTTTGTTTTAGCTTTCGGTAATCATCAATAAACTTAACAACAGTTGCATCAGTGACGAGAGACATCATCTCTTGGGGGATACCTTCATCCAATGCAAACTGATTGATAGCATCTGCGTCATCAATAAACGATGGCACAAGTGTAGCAATATCTTCATTAAATTTAGCTGCAAGTATTTCTTGATGTTGGGAGAACTCTAGTTGTTGTTTCTCCTGAACAGCTTGCGCAACACCTTCACGTTTCTTTCGAGCGTTCCAGTATGCATCTTGTGCAGTTTCGCGTTGATCTTTCAGTTCTGTGATTTCATAAGTGCTACCCTCTTTACGGGCTTCCTTAATCTTATCATCAAAGCTATGGTACTCAGCTGCAAGTTCATTTTCTTCACCTTGAAGTTGTTCTTGCAGTAATGCAGCCATGCCTGTTAGTTCTTGAAGTTTGCTACTTTGTTCAGTCTCAAACTCCTTACGTTGTTCACTAATCTTGTTTCCCTTTTTAGACAAGCTTTGATCTGTTGCATAACCTTTACGGAGTTCTTCAAGAGTTAAGTGTTGCTCAACCCCATCAATCTTAACTGGAACTTTATAATCCCAATCAATATCCTCTTCGGTCAGTAAGTCGGTGTCTTGGGCAGATTCATCATCATCATCCTCTTCACCTTCTTCTTCATTTGAAGTGTCATCTTCTTGATCTAGTGTATCGTCTTCCTCTGTATCGTCTTCAGTGGGAACTTCATCTACAGAATCTTCCGGGTCACTTTCTACAGAGTCTTCTGGTAGATCATCCTCGAGACCAAGATGTTTAGCCATAGGCCCCATCGGTACTGGAATGTCATCAAAACTTTGTGGTTGTTGACCAGCATTGAAAGCAGAGTCATCTCCTGTGGAGGTAGACGCTGGAATGTTTTCGTTGCTCATAATTTGTTATCCCTTGTAGTCCTCATTTACTTTCTTTCTTTTTTACAGCATGTACCTTAGGTGCGTTATCCGCATGTCCTTTGATTTTAGCTTGTACAAATACGAGTGCAGATGACATTGCTTGCAGGGTACCAGCATGTAATCGACTTTTCTCGTTTCCCTTGCCCATCTCTCTGACTAAGGATACTTGTGATCTAATCAGATCGAACTCAGCTTTTTCTAGTTCGTCTAATGTATTAGTTGGAATCATTATCTTGTTCCTCATCTTCTAAATGTGATTGGTCAATAAATTCTTGGTTGAAACCAAAGGTCTCTATTTGAATCAATCGTTCTTTTACTGAGCCTAAGCCCATAGCTACATGATATAAATACTCTCGCTCTTTAGTGCAGTGAGCTTCAGTGTTTAACCATTTAATAAATAAATCTGAAAGTATGTCACCATACGCTTCCGTAAAAAACTCATCTCTTTCTTTCTTAGAAAAGACAGCTTTAGCTAAGGATGTCCTAGCGTCAGCAAAAGGTCCGGGTCTATAGGATCCATCAGATTGAAGTTGCGGCTTGACCTTCTTGTCAATACCAGTTTTATACTTCTGCATTTTATGTTTCTCTTATACTGAGTTAAATGGGGGGTCTTTATTTAAAGCTGAGACCCCAACAGCTTAGATACAGGATCACCCCCTATCCTAGTACCTCAGAAGGACCCATAGTTTGGGGTTCTTGTGGGGCAGTTAGGTTGGATGCATCTGATGCTCCAGCAGTTGTAACCATAACATCAGCTACAAGTCCTTGTGCTTTTGCGTACAGTACATCTATGTTAGTTCTAAGTGGCATGGCTTGCTGTTCCTTTCCAGCTTGTAAGGCTAACTTGGACCATTCTTGTTCTGACTTATCTAGTGCAACCATAAGTTGTTTAAGATTATCTTGAATGGCGTTCTGGGCTTGTACGTTTGTAAAGTCAATGTTAGCTTGTTGTAAATCTAATTCTAACTTTTGATTCAACTCTTTGAGCTTCTCGGCTTTAGCCTTAGCTTCTTGATCTTTCTTTTGACCTTCTTCTGCTTTCTTTTTAAAATCATCTGTATTTATATCAATCATATAATCAAGAGGATCTAAACCTAAAGCATCAAACGCTTGGACTGCAATAGTTGCAGCAGCAGTTGGAGCTACAACAGCACCTGCACCAGCGTCCCGAAGGGCTGGCAGGATTTGTTGACCTATCATTTGTAACTTTTGTAACTGAGTCTGATTACTGGCATCTCCAACATCTGCTTCTACAGACATATATTCCACACCGGGTAAATCGTTTATTAACACGTCGAGATACCGTTGATTACCAGTGTAGTCTCCTACAGACCCACCACGCATTTCTTTTCGCATTGTACGGTAGATACCTTCAAGGAGTTCCCGTCCACCAGTTTCCATGAATCTACGAGCGATAAATTGTATACGTAGTTGTGCAGCTGACTGCACTTGTGACACCTTAGCTTCTGAGTTTCCAGACACATATAAGGCATCGTTAAGACCTTGGGCTGCTTTAGACAGACCCGTGGCTTGTTCCTTGTGACCCTGTAAGAACTGAAGTAGTGGTACAGTTCCTGTTGATATTTGCTCTGGGGGTAACGATGCAACTGCACCTTGTGGGTTACCATTAGAAGCAATGATCTGCTTGGGCTTCATGTTTTGTAAAGCAGAGAAGTCTACTACATTGGGATCTGCAATCTTAGGTGCATAGTTTGTTAAGTATGTATTCTCAACAAAGCCACGTAAGATAGCTGTAGATGCTAATGTAGAAGGACGAACCATATCTGACATAGATAAACCTTCAAGTTCGAAAGGTATTTCGAATGGTGTGAAGGTTGCTACTTGGATATGATCTGCATCTTCTTCTTCTAGTATAGTGTCCCCTACACGTACAATATACTTTAGTTCAGCTATGCCATCACCGTCACGATCTACATATACCCAACAGCGGAGTATAACAGCAGACTCTGTGGCTTCTAGTTGATTGTCATCACCTGAACCTAACAACAAGGTTGTTCCGATAGCTTGCTTACGTGCAAGTGCATCTGTGTTGAGTTCAGTGGCGTAGTGCACACCTGTCTCTACAGTTGACCAATCAACACTTTCAGCCTGTTCAGGCCAACGTTCTCTGATTTCGGATCTTGTCATTTCTTCTTCAAAACCTACAAAGGATGCATCGTGTATACCTGTGGCCCCTCTACCGACTCTTAGAGACTCAGGTGGTACTGCTGACACAACAACTTTGTTGGTAACTTTTGTACGCTTAAGTCGTACATCAAGGTAGTTACCTGTTTGTTCATCTAAATATATATCACCTGTTGTGGTGATCTCTGGATCTGCTAGCTCAACATCAAGCGAAGTGCTGTCAATTGTCTCGTACTCTTCAAAAGAAATAGTTTCTTCTGAGGCGTATGTCCATGTTACTGCTGATAGTTTCCACATTAAGGCTGACTTAAGCCATGTGTTTAGAACTGACCAACCCCTGTTCTTAGAGAACAAGCAATGGTTTAGAAGCTCTGAGGCTGCAGTAGCCCTATGATATGCTAGTGGAGTACGGTCATAAGACTTAAACTTAGCAAGCTTATTGTTATCAAACAGTAGCTCAGAAAGCACTGCAGTGTAACCTTCAATTGCTTCAACTGTATCTGACGACACAATACGAGATACACCCTGTGGCTTTAAATGCCCTTGAGGTATCATCGCGTATTCATAGGTTGACTTCTGACGTTCATCAGATAGCTCTGAGGTATCTAAGAAACTGGCACTAGATTGTGTCAGCTTATAATCTAGAAGAGTATTTAACTCCTCATCAGATACTTGTACTTTGTATCCGTCTTCATTGTAACTTGTCATTCACGACACCTCTTATATGTGGGTAAGCACCCTACAAATCAATCTATTAGAATTAGGTGGTTTCATTACTTATCTTTCCCGATACGCGAAGAAACCTTAACAAACGTCTTTTCATAGTGGAGGACTATGGGAAACTTTTAAAGCCACTGGGTATTGTCAGCAACGAACGATTGATTCTTAAAAGAAACTCTTGTCGTTGACAGTCTATCTCCGTGAGTACGGAGTACCTCTAAGGCTATTGCCGTTGCTATTACCGTGTCGTCATTACAACCAGATATAGCATTTGTTTTACCACTGGCATCAGCCACATAGTTCATACACTCTTGTATGATAATGGGGGACGCTAGAGAAATATCATCATTCTCTATTGCGTTCTTAAGATGCCCAATGATCATTGGCTTAGTAGCTTGGGTAGTCCTCCAGCCCAGACGAGTACCTTCCTCATTAGATACATTAGCTACTTTAGTTTGATGGTATAAGTTCACGTAATCCATTTGTTTTAATCGGTTTAGTGTTGCTATACCTAAGGAATTAGATTCCACTGCAAGCAAAGAGTTGTTGTAGTATCTACCTAAATAAAATAAAAGGTCTCCGTACTGAGTAGGATCTATTTTATTATTTCGGTAAACAGCACAGACTTCTCTGTCTGCATTAAGGACTACTGCTGCTGAGTAGTCTTGTCCAACGCCTAAGGCACAGTCAGCTCCGATAATGAAGTTACTGTCAAACTTAGGGTACTTATAGATCTCCAGATTACCTTCTCTGTGATCTTCAAACATACATGATTCAATACTAAAGTTTTGTTTCTTAAAGCAAACAGATGGTTGTGTGTTTAGTAGTTTACCTGTGTCAAATACATTAGATCCTGAAACTATAAATGCTTCATTAGCTGTAGAGGGGTACTCTTGTTTAAATTTATCTAGACCCCCTTCGGCTATCTTAAGACGCCTCCAGTACAACTGCTCAATGTTTAAACCATGTAACTTTTGTAGCTCTTCCTCAGCTTCTGTAATAGTCTCTGAGAATATTTCAGGCTCTAGTACAAATCGACTGTACTCTGGCATTAAAAACCACGGTACAAATATAGGAATGTACTCATTCTCACCAGCAACTGCACCTTTCCATAACCTATGGAACTCATTACCTACACCATTAGCAGTAGACTCCAGGATTACTTCTGTACCATCAGCTTGTGATATACCTTGAAACAGTCCTGCAAGTATTTTAGCATCGTGCGTCCAGAAAGCTACCTCAGATAGGTGCGCTATAGTTGGTGTTGTACCACGACCTGCTTCCGGGGATCCTGCAGTGTACAAACGGTAGCCTGAATCGTTGTGTTCAAAGCCAATCTCTTTTGAGTTAGACTTTTTAAGCACTGGTTTAAACTCTGGTTTCATGTTTTGTATAATATTACGTGACATTGCAAACAATGCATCAGAGGTAGCAGAGTCATGAGCCATAACTACTGACTTATTGTATGGGGTTAGGTACGACTTCCAGTATACACGCCCACAAGCATAGGTGGATAAACCCATTTGTCTTGCTTTAAGTATAATTGCACGTACCTTACCTGTTTCCTTTAGTTGTTTTTCTATAGCAGTATCTACAATCTGTTGTGCCGCGTTAAATTCTAAGGGTATGAAACCTTTAGACGCATCTTTTGGTAATATACGGATCTGTTCTTTAGAAAACTCTTGAAAGGACCCCTCATATCTAGAGAGATCCTTACGTTTACGTGCTTCTACCGCTAAAGCTAGCTTTTGTCTATTCGTCATAGACGAACTTTTATTGGTTATTTTAGTTTCCAAAGGGAGTCCTCCAAGACTACGTTTAGGTAACCCCCAGCATGGAGGGTTTTAAGCAATACAAAATAAATAAAAGAGTAGTTACCTCATAGTACTACTAAGGGACCTATAGTATCTATAGTATCCCTAAGGACTCCCTAGTATATAAGAGAGTATAGTAATAGAAGACTATCTTAGGGACTCCTTAAGAACCCTTAAGACCTAACTTACTTCTATTGAGGGGGTATCTGACCATTATATCTATATATATTAGATACAGGTACAGTGATGTAGTTACTCAGAGACCCCCTCGTATCTCTTAAGGTAGTACCTTACCGTGTCTAGTATGGTACTACCCTAACTACTCCACTATTGTTCCTATAAGGTACTTAAAAGAATATCTGAGAGGAAACCCTTGGTGTTCCTATAAGGTACTTAAAAGATATAAGGGTTTCACAGAAGTTTATCTAAAGGATACACGGATAAGTCCCTTGATATACAGGGTACCTTCTATTCTTTCGGTACCCCCTAAGATTCCCAAGGGAATCCCTCAGGATACCTAAGGTATCCCTTAAACACCCTAAGGATCCCCAAGGAATCCTCAGGGGAGTCATCATACTGTCCCTATGTAAACTAAGGGTAGTCCACCTAGATCCTCAGAAGAGAGGTATATCCACTCGTAGTCCCAAGGGGTCCTTAGGGATACCCAAAAGTATCCCCAAGGACAGCCATGTATCTACTACAATACCCAAGGAGAATAACCTCAGGTGGGGGTACTGTAGTGGCAATACAACCAAGGTAGTATCTCAGTGTACTTTGGGAAATAGCTGTTGGATTGCCATACATAAAAATCATCTTGACTTCAACAATATCAGACCATCATCACCAGCCGCTGTCGCGGCCCCAGTAGCTTTCAAGATAACTTGATTGCCTTAAAAACAAAGATTACCCTGAGGTAATCTCTAATCCAAAAGGAGTGACCTATGTCACAAGCAAAAGCAGTATCTAAGCAGCAAGAAGTTCATGTGATCAGAAACTGTTCGATCATAAACGCTCGAACTGTTGAACCTGTGTACCGCTCATTTGGTGGGCAGTACACTCTGTTGGTTACTGGTCATGGACTTGACCTAGTCACCAAAGGCAAGTCAAACGAAGACGGTTCCGTTTGGCTCAACTCAAACGCCACCTATCCCAATGGGGATCCCACTGGCGGCATAGAGGTGGTAACCAAGTCCCTTAAAGTGTTTGAAAAAGGCGAGTTAGGGGAGGGTACCCTAGTAGACCTCCTCTTTAACGTTGTTCGAGTTAAAAAGGAAGTGTATTATAATATCCGAACTATTCGGGTATTGGACCATATCGCTCCTTTCGACCACTTATCAGCGTTCGGTGAAGATGACACCGATGATGTTAATGAAGGCGACTTTTAAGCCTTTATACTAGATCTTCCCCTGAGGGGCTTCTACACGGAGCCTCTCACCTTTTTTTAAGGGCAACACCTTCGTGTTACCCCTCAAGCACACAAGTAAACTTGTGCTAACTCAATTGCCTCTGCGGCAATCAAGCTCATGCACACTAACGTGTACACTTATGCTACGCACTTATGCTACGCACTTATGCTACGCACTTATGCTACGCACTTATGCACACTTACGTGTACACTGGGCAGGCAAACAAACCGACATAAGGAATTACCATGTCTTACGAACAAAAGTATTTAGAAGCAGAACCTTATTCTATTCACTATTCAAGTGATGAAGTAAATAAAATAATTACAACCAGTAAACCAACCAACAACTTCTCAAGTTACATTCAAAATAACGAAACTGTAGATAAACAAATGGATAACTTAATGGAATTCGTCTTTGGTGATGTACTGTTTAGAGAGGTAGAGTAATGTTCATACTATTAGTCTTAATGTTCGCAGCAGATAATCAAGACTTCTTAAAGCAAGTAGAAGTCAATAAAAATCAAGGAATGGAATGGACATATGTTGGTCCAAAAGAACCAACAAATAGTCCGTACATACCTATCGTAAAAGAAGATGGTACTGAAATCATCTTGTTTAAAATGAAATAATCCAAGAGGGTAAAAGAATGTACATCTTACATTTAATAGTTAAAGACTGTTGCAAGCACACAGTGTTTGTAGAAGATAGCTATCGGTCAGGTGCAGTTCAAGAAGCAATAAAACACCTAAAAGCTGAAGCTAATGAGTCTAAAGGAGAAATAATCCTATGCTCTGAAGATAACATGCCAATGAAGTATGTAGAATTAGAATACAGTCACGATGAAAACCCGTGGCTATGGATAGGAATGGGTTTGTTGTTAGCAACATTGCTGTTCCCTTGGTTAATATTGTATTAAAGCTTTACGACACCCTGTAGCCATGTACATGGTTTACTTTGTAATTCCCCGAAAGTAGTACGGGTATAGGCAGGGTGTCACCTTTTTATAAACCAACAGGAAGTAAGAACTATGCGAAGAACAGATATCTTAAAAATGCAACTAAAGTACAGCAGAGGTCGTTTTTTCACTGCTACCTACAAATCAGTAGTAGGTCAAATGAAAACCATGAATTTCAAGGTTAAAGAGATTCTAGAATTCAAAAACAACCACGTAAAATGTGAAGTTTACATTCCAAGAATCATGAGCACAGAAGTAGTTGTGTTCAACATAGGTAAGTCAGGTGACCTGCAATATCTAGCAGCAGATCGAAGCAAGATCAGCATGTCAGGTAAAGGTCTACTATAACAATCAGGTACTTAGGAGAATAATCTTTTAAGTACCTTTAGCACATCAAACCAATAGGTAAAAACAATGCAATTATCCAACTATGGTAACGCAGCGCAAGTAATAGGTGTACAACACACTCAACAATTCCAAATGCAAATGAACGCTAAAATGTTCAGCATCTTAACCGATAAACTGTATCAGAACAAAGAAGGTGCAGTAATCCGTGAGCTATCCGCTAACGCAAGAGATGCACATGTTGCCGCAGGTAAATCAGAGTTACCATTTCATATCACCTTACCTTCATGGATCTCAACAGAGTTCAAGATAAGGGACTTCGGTACTGGCATAGATCCTGATGAATTCTATGATATATACACAAACCTTGGACACTCTACCAAAGACCATGAAGATACCTCAATCGGTGCTTATGGCTTAGGTTCAAAGACTCCATTTGCTATCACTGACAGTTACACAATACGTAACTACTGGAATGGCATAGTGTATGTGTATACTGCATTTAAAGATTCAGGTATGCCCACAGTATCCCTCATAGGTTCAGAGACTTCTGATGAAGTTAATGGCCTTGAGATCAGTGTTGACATTGGTAGTGACGGTAATGTGTCTTCTTTCCGCAGACAATGTGGAGAACAATTAGGATACTTCGATGTAAAACCAATCATACATAACTATGATGACTTCGAGTGGCCTGAAATACCTGAACTACACATGGGGTATGATGTAAAAGCTGGACACTATTCTTCTGAGATTACGATTGTAATGGGCGGTATACCTTATACCTCACCTACAAGATCACTTCCAGAAGAATTAAAAAGTGTTATTTACCGACTAGACGTAACCCTTGTAGCAAAGCTAGGTGAAGTGGATATACCACCATCAAGAGAGTCATTAGAACTAACAGCTAAGACTATTGCATTCATTTCTAGTAAAATTATAGAAATATCAGAAGACTACGTAATAGACTTCGCATATAGAGTAGAACATGCAGATAATGACCTTCAACTTAACGCCATACTACTTAGTAGGATAGACGAATGGCTAAAAACTAAAGACTTCAATGTATCAAATTACGAATACAAAAAGCTCAAATACTCAGGTGAAACTCTTACAGAAATAGTTAACAAAGAATTAACAATGTTCAATGCAAAGAAAAACATTAAACATTATAAAAGTCTTAGAAATAACTACAATGGTTGTTCAGTAGGAACAATTGTGCAAATGTTAAGAAACTACAGTAATTCAAGCAGTAACGGAGATGGAAATTCTCTATATTTGAACGACCTGTCACCAAGAGCTAACAAAGTAATAAATGAGAATAAATATTCATTAAGTAGTAACAGTGTCGTTATCTTCCCTAATGAAAGAAAATCAAAAATGTTCTCAAACGCTGCAAATGAGGCCTATGTAAAGCTAAAAGAGCTAGGTTTTGAACCAATAAAGTTATCAACGCTTATGTCAATGCCTGTTGTACTTAAAAATACAACAAAGAGTAAAAGCTACAACAAGCCTGATCAAATATTCTTAACAAACCATAGGCATGGCGATGTAATTAAAACTTCAATAGGAGAACTACCAGAAGAAGGTTATTTTGTAACAATGTCCAACTGGACAATGAGCCAAAAGGACTCATACATATCGTGTGTACACAGTGTACTTGACTTAGACGTATATGCGCTCAGAAGTCATGCACAACAAGCAGCATCTCGTTCAGGTAAATGGACTTCAATCCATAAGCTAGCAAATAAAGTAATCAAAGGCTTAACTGCAAAACTAAAAAGAGCAAAAGATGCTGAAGAAACGTTAAGGGTTCTGAGTACACACTTAAACTGTGGACCATTATTTGATGTGTACATAGAAAAAGTAGAACTAAACCCTAAGAGAAAACTAGCAAAGCTTATTAAAAGTTGTAGAGAAGCACAAGTAGAATTTGATAACTCTCGTCTAACAAGGCAAGAAGAATATCAAATCGTAGACTTAGCTATACCTGAATATAAGTCAGAAGCTAAACCACCAGCGTACATAGTAAGGTACGCAAATGAAACGTCTGATAAATGGTCTCATATTATCAATTCAACATTCTACTTCAACAGATGGAATGATGAAGGTAAAGCAGCATTAAGTCAGGCACTTAATCTAATTGAAGGTAATTTCAAATGAATATAATCACAGATCACTCAGTAACACTCTTTGACAATCTAAAACCTGTCACAGTAACAGAATCCCATGCTCTGTTTGAGAAAATCAAAGATCTAGTGTCACAGGGTAACTATGATGAAGCCCTGAACATGATTGACAACAGGCGTACAGCTAAGAAAGCAATAGCTAATACTGACTTTGAGTTAGTAGGTGACTGCTTGTACCTAGACGACTACCGAATCCCTGACAACATGGCTTCGCGTATCTTCGATCTAATGGGTAGCTATAACTCTGTAAAGCCATTAGAACGGTTCTTCCGTAATCTGTTAAGCAACCCATCATATCGTGCAGTTCAAGAGTTATACGGCTTTCTAGAGCTGTCTAAACTACCAATCACAGATGATGGTCATTTCGTTGCGTACAAAGCAGTAAACCAAGACTACAAAGACTGCTTTACAAACAGTATGGATAACAGCATAGGTGCACAACCTACCATGCCACGTAATCTAGTAGACGAAGATAAAAATCGTACATGCTCTGCAGGTCTGCACTTTGCAGGATATGAGTATGCACGTGGGTTTGTAGATCGTGACGGTCACCTTATGGCTGTACGTATCAACCCTAAAGATGTGGTCGCTATCCCTTCAGATTACCACAACATGAAAGGTCGTGCATCAAGCTACCTTGTTGTAAATGAGATAGAAGGTATGAACGACACACTAACAGACACGCCTCTGTATAAAGGCGACTTCGAAGCACAATCATCACTATCACTATAATCCAAAGGATATACAAATGTCAGACACAAACTTAGGCACAAGCATTTTACGCAATGTGACACTTAACTACTTAAAAGTAGACCCATCAAAGCCAGTAAGTCCTTTTGGAACCCTTCAATGGGAATGTCAAATAGAAGTATCAGAAGATCGTGCTGATGAGATCTCAGAAATGGGTAAATTACGTACGTTAGAGAATGGCAACGTAGCTGTTAACATCAAACGTAAAGCACTAAAGCACGATGGCAGTGCTAACTTCCCAGTAGCACTCGTAGATGCTAAGAAAATACCAATCGAAGTATTCAATAACATCGGTAATGGTTCAACAGGTAATGTAAAAGTATATCGTAATGAGTACGATGTAGCTGGTCGTCAAGGTATCTCAACAAGTCTTAGTGCAATTCAAATCACTAATCTAATTGAATACACAGGATCAGTAGACTTTGACATTGAAGCAGATGATGCCGTAGCAACACACGATGACTTCTAAGTAGAAATAAGAGAGGCCTAGCAAGCCTCTCACTCTTCTTATGTCAAGTGACAAAGGAATGTACCTAAAGTATCTAAAGGAACCGTTGAGGCAATAAACTCAGATGGTTATGTTAATACCTACATTAATGTTCATATCTTTCATTCTAAATATGATCGACAGGAAGTAAAATGATTAAACTATCTAAAACAAGCAAGATGCCACGTAAATGTAAATCATGGTCGTTGGAAGCCTTGAAGACATGCCCCGGAAGTATACTAAGTATAATCAAGGGAATCATAAAACTTGTAGATGCATGTAAAGGTTGTTACGCAACAACTGGTATGTATAACATGCCTAATGTTAAAGCACCAAGAGCGCATAACAAAGAAGATTGGAAAAGAAAAGATTGGGTTGCAGATATGATTGCAGCAATAGCAGGTGATGAACTATTCAGATGGTTCGACAGTGGAGACTGTTATGATGTACGTCTGGCAAGAAAGATTAAACAAGTTGTAGAAGGGACACCAACAACTAAACATTGGTTCCCAACAAGACAACACAAGTTCCCTAAGTTCGCCACAATACTAGCTGATATAGCTGCTCTGCCTAACGCAGTAGTACGACTATCATCTGATTCTATCAATGGTGGTATTATAGAGGGCAATACCACTTCAACCATATGGAGTGATAAGCCACCCAAAGAAGCCTTTGAATGTGGTGCATACACCAGAAAAGGTAAATGTGGAGATTGTAGAGCGTGTTGGGATAAGAATGTAAAAGTAATAGCATACCCCGGTCATGGAGCAAAGATGGCTAAGGTAATAAAACTACAATCAATGGGAGTAGCAGCATGATTTTAGAATCAATTATGTGCCTTGCATTAAACTTATATCATGAAGCAAGAGATCAACCCGTTGTAGGTCAACTAGCAGTCGGTTTTAGCACCCTTAACAGGGTTAAAGACGAACGTTACCCTGACACTATATGCAAAGTTGTTAAACAAGCTAGATATAACTCATGGGATCTAAAGAACCCTATCAGACATCGTTGCCAATACTCATGGTTTTGTGATGGAATGTCTGATAGTCCTAAAAACGACAAAGCTATGCAAGAGGCGACAATACTAGCTGCTAGAATATACTACGGTAAAGTAACTGACGTGTCTGCTGGAGCAACACACTATCATGCAACATATGTAAACCCGTATTGGGCAGACCATATGACAGTGCTGTTTAGGATTGATGATCATATCTTTTATAGATAAATAACAGAGCCTTGACCTCTAGGTTACTCTCTAGATCTTTTAAGTACCTTAAAGAACTTAAATAACTATGGAGTAACCTACATGACAGACCATGTTAAGTACGTGGAAGGTAAAGTAAAACCTGAAAATCTAACAAAGAAACCTAAAATAGCAATCACAGAATCTTCACTTGCAAACCTTAAGCCCAGATGGGATAAAGAACACATGAAGATGATGTCTAATAAAAGCATTGAAAAGCGTAGATCCAACAAAGAAGCACGTGAAAAGATGAAAGAAACTGTAGAGATCTTAAAATACCTCTCAGATGGTGTCATTGCAGACATGCCAACAGGACTAACAGTAATGCAAATCATGATGCTCAGGGCAATCCAAGATGGTGACCCTGCCGAAGCATCTAAACTTGCTGCAACTATCGCAGAATACCAGCAACCTAAGCTGCAACGCACTGAAAATATCAACACAAACATTAACTTAGAAGATCTCACTGATGAAGAGCTAGCCCAACAACTAGCAATCATCAATGAGCCTATACTAAAACCACTAAAAGACATTGAAGGTGAAGTCGTTAATGACTAGTTACAATAACATAACTGGTGATGCGCTAGTGTCTAAAAGTAATACTAAGAAATTCAGAGATAACTATGACAAGATATTCTCTAAACCTGATAAAGAAAAGAAAGATGAAAGAAAACTTAAAAGAATTCCTTAAAGGATTTATATATATCGGACTTATACTATCACCAATAGTAATCTTATCAACAATAATATGGTGACATAAATGCGTGGAAGAATAAACAAAGATATGCTGACTGCAATCCAAAAAAGCTTTGACAGTAAAATTGGAATTGAAGTTAAAATGATCCTAGTCCCTGAAGATTACCACAAAGCAATCCAAAGAGACAGTGAGTTCTTAGAGATCCTTGATGCTAATGGCATTAAAGATTGGGTTTCATACGATGAGTGTGTAACTGAGCATGATAGAAACATAGCTGAATCAGAAACAGAAGGTGAAGAATATGCACACGGGAATCGTTTTCAGACCTAAAATAGGTGACCACCTACGTAAAGCAGAAAATGTAAGTGTAAATAGCTACACTACAGAAGAAATACAAGAACTAGTAGCACTACGAGCTGCAAATGTATCTTACACAGACTGTAGTCTTAAGATTTCCAAGTCTATTGGTAGTATTGGTAATATGATTCACTATTATAAACTTCAACCTCAAATAGATGAAGCCAAAGGACTATTATGAGTATTGTAATTTCATTATATGACTACACAGGTGTCGCGGTGATGCCTTGGGCTAAAGCAGGGCATACTTGTTACTGCTTCGACATACAGCATGAAGGAGAAAGTTGGGAAAAAGCACGTGTTGATAAGTATGAAAGTGGTGGAGCAATCTACTACTTACATGCAGACCTACATGACTATAAATCAATAAATGACTTATGGATTGACTTTAACAATAGAGATGAAGATATTGTATTCGCAATGGCCTTCCCTGTATGCACTGACTTAGCTGTAAGTGGTGCTGCATGGTTTAAAGCTAAATACTTCAGAGACCCTCAGTTCCAAAGAAAAGCAGTAAGTTATGCAAGATGGTGTGATGAGTTATTCGCTGATCTCAAAGTGCCATATTATATAGAAAACCCAG
>Ga0208814_1000635_pt1 | contig 19614 bp, 14 predicted proteins | sample MalvirAntarct_55_FD_184253 | JGI IMG/M metagenome (GOLD analysis project Ga0208814, IMG submission 184253) | Marine viral communities from the Global Malaspina Expedition - Malaspina viral metaG Antarct_55 (SPAdes) (version 2) | ecosystem: Environmental > Aquatic > Marine > Oceanic | place...
GACGAAGCCCAGGTCCTGCTGGCGAAGGTCAAGGAAAAGCTGGAATAACCGCGCTCGGCAGCGTTGAATGCAGAGCAATCCAGGACGACAGGAACGACATGCGCATTCTGCTGGTGGAAGATGATCGTGCTCTCGGTGAGGGCATCCGCACCGCGCTCAAGCCCGAGGGCTACACGGTGGACTGGCTGCAGGACGGCGCCAGCGCGCTGCACGCATTGAGCCACGAGAGCTTCGAGCTGGCCATCCTCGACCTTGGCCTGCCGCGGATGGACGGGCTGGAAGTGCTCAAGCGTCTGCGCGCCAGCGCCAACCCGATCCCGGTGCTGGTGCTCACCGCGCGCGATGCTACCAGTGACCGCATTGCCGGGCTGGACGCCGGCGCCGACGATTATCTGGTCAAGCCCTTCGATGTCGCCGAGCTCAAGGCGCGCCTGCGCGCCCTGCTCCGGCGCAGCTTCAATCGCCCGGAACCGGTGCTGGAGTACCGCGGCATCATGCTCGATCCGGTCAACCAGCAGGTCAGTTACCAGGGCACGCCGATCAACCTGCCGCGCAAGGAGTTCGTCCTGCTGCATGAGCTGATCGCCCAGCCCGGCCGCGTACTGACCCGTGATCGCCTGCAGCAGGTGCTCTACGGCTGGGACGAGGAAGTCGAGAGCAACGCGCTGGAGGTGCACATCCACCACCTGCGCAAGAAGTTCTTTCCCGAGCTGATCCGCACCGTGCGCGGGGTCGGCTATCTGGTGGACAAATGCTGAGGCGTTCCATCCGCAACCGCACTCTGGTGCTGGTACTTGGCATCCTGCTGCTGTCGCTGAGCCTGATCTCCTGGCGCAGTTACCGCGACGCTCGCCACGAAATCGAAGAGCTGTTCGACGCCCAGCTGGCGCAGAGTGCGCGGCTGGTGCAGGGGCTGGTGATGCATGAGATGGAGCCGTCAGCGCGCCAGGCACTGCAGAGCGCTTTGGACGCAGCGGTGAACGCGCGGCGTGACCAGGGGGTGCCCGGCCACGATTACGAAACCAAGCTCGGCTTTCAGGTCTACGCCGCAGACGGCAGCAGCGTGCTGCAGTCCGCCGGTGCGCCGAACGGCGCCTTGCAGGAGCTGGCCAAGACGGATTCGGCGCCGCCCTTCAGCGGCCTGAGTGGCGGTTATCACGACGTGCAGCTCGATGGGCATGCCTGGCGCCTGTTCCTGCTGCAAGACCGTGAAGACGATCTGTGGATTCTGGTCAGCGAGCGCGATGACGTGCGCGGCGAGCTGGTCGGCAAGATCGCCGGGCGCAGCCTGCTGCCTGACCTGATCGGTCTGCCGCTGTTGGCGCTGCTGATCTGGCTGGCGGTGGGCCTGGGCTTGCGCCCGCTGGCACACATGGCGCAACTGCTGAAGAGTCGCGATCCGGACAACCTCGCGCCACTGCTGCTGGCACCGCTGCCGCAGGAACTGGAGCCGGTGGCCGCCTCGCTCAACCGCCTGCTGCAGCAAGTCAATCAACTGGTCGAGCGGGAAAAACGCTTCATCGCTGACGCGGCACACGAGCTGCGCACGCCGCTGGCAGTACTTCGGGTTCATGCTCAGAACGCGCTGCAGGCCGGCAGCGACGCCGAGCGTGACGAGTCGATCAAGCAGCTGCTTGCCGGGGTTGACCGTACAACACGTGTAGTCACGCAATTGCTGACCCTCGCCCGGCTTGAGCCCAGCGCTCAGCAGCTGCGCCTGGCGCCGCTGGACCTGTGCCGACTGACACGCGACACCCTCGCCGAGTTGACGCCATTGGCGATCGCCCGCGAACAGGAGCTCGCGCTGGAAGTTGATGAGCACGCAGACTGCACGCTGACCGGCGATGCCGCGAGCCTGGCGACGCTGTTGCAGAATCTGGTCGGCAACGCGCTGACCTACACGCCCACAGGCGGGCGGGTCGAGGTACAGCTGCGTAGCACCGCCGAGCACTTGATCCTCGAGGTCGCGGACAGCGGGCCCGGCATTGCGCCCGAGCTGCGCGCGCAACTGTTCGAGCGCTTCGTTCGCCTCGGCGACGGCCAGGGCGCGGGGCTCGGCCTGTCCATCGTCGCGCGCATCGCCGAGCTGCACGGCGCGACTGTCGAACTGCTCGATTCGGCATTGGGCGGACTGCGCGTGATTGTACGTATACCCCGTACCTGAGCCTGCCCTCAATCCAAGGCCATACCCTTCGCGCAGCGCTGGCATACCAACGACGCGACCCGTATCAGCCGCCGCTACCGTGCCTTGAAGCAGGCTGGGCAGCGGCACCGCGTCGAATCGTCGCGACGCTTGCCCGGATAAGGTTCGCTTAAGTTTCGAGGCCTAGACTCGCGGCAAGTATCCACACGCGGAGTAGGTGAAATGAACGAGAAACTGATGCCAAGACGCTACGGACGGCTGTCCATTGGCCTGCACTGGCTGATGGTGCTGCTGATTGCAGCGGTCTACGCAACGATTGAACTGAAGGGTAATTTCGCCAAGGGCAGCGAGCCGCGCGAGTTGCTCAAGCAGTGGCACTTCATGCTCGGCTTGTCGGTGTTCATGCTGGTCTGGCTGCGTTTGCTGGCCAGATGGCTGCGCCCGGCGCCGCTCGCCATTGCCAGCGCAGCCTGGGAGCAACGGCTCGCCAAGCTGGCGCACCTGGCGTTGTATGGCCTGATGATCGGCCTGCCGCTGCTAGGCTGGCTGACACTGAGTGCTGCGGGCAAACCGATTCCCTTCTTTGGCCTGGAGCTGCCGGCCCTGCTCTCACCGGACAAGAACCTGGCCGGCGATATCAAGGAAGTTCACGAAACCGTGGCCGTGCTCGGTTACTGGCTGATCGGTCTGCATGCTGCGGCAGCGCTGTTTCACCACTACGTTCGCCGCGACGACGTCCTTCGACGGATGCTGCCGCAGCGCCACCAGGCCTAACGCGCAGACATGAAAACGCCCGGTCGACTCGTCATCGACCGGGCGTTTTCGTTTGTCAGCCGAGCAGTTCGCTGAACGGCAGGTACTCCACCGTCTCCCCTTCTTCCAGCGTGCGGTTGCGCTCGACGATGGCCAGGCCTTCCGCCCAGCTGGCCGAGGTCAGCATCGCCGAGCCCTGCCGCGGGTGCAGGCACACGCGCATCTCGCCATCGACCTGCTCCAGCCGTGCGCGCAGGTACTGGCGGCGGTTGTTCGACTTGCGCCAGGCGAAGCCGGCGGTCAGCCGCAGCGGTTTGGGCAGCACGTCGGTGCAGCCCTGGGCACTGAGCAGGAACGGCCGCGCCACCACCAGTGAGGTGATCAGCGCCGCAGCCGGGTTGCCTGGCAGGCCGATCCACGGCTTGCCATTGACCTCGCCAAACGCCAGCGGCTTGCCCGGCTGGATCGCCAGGCGCCACATGTACAGCTCGCCCAGTTCGCGGATCGCCTGTTTGAGGTGATCCTCCTCGCCGACCGAGACGCCACCGGAGGTGATCAACATGTCCCATTCGGAGGCTGCCAACGCCAACGCATCACGGCTGGCGGCCAGCTCATCGACGAGGATTTCGTAATCGTGAACCTCCATCCCGAGGCTGCGCAGCACGCTGAGCAGGCAGTAACGGTTGGAGTTGTAGATCTGCCCTGGCGCCAGCGGCTCGCCAGGTTCACGCAGTTCGTTGCCGCTGGACAGCAAGCCGATGCGCAGCCGCCTATAGACCGCGACGCGGGCCACGCCGAAGCTCGCCAGTAATCCGATTTCCTGCGGTCGCAAGCGCTTGCCGGCTTGCAGCACCGCCTCGCCGGTCTTCACCTCTTCGCCTTGCCGACGCACATGGGCGCCTGAGATAACCCCAGGCAAATGCACGCGGTCCGCCTCGACCTGGCAGTCTTCCTGCGCCACCACGGTGTCGGCACCCGGCGGCAGCGGCGCGCCGGTAAAGATGCGCACGGCGTGGCCAGCAGGCAGTTGCTGGTCGGCCGCATCACCGGCGGCGATGCGCCCGGCCAGTGGCAGCCAACCGCCGTCGGCCGGCAGGTCGGCCGCGCGCAGGGCATAGCCGTCCATTGCGCTGTTGTCCCAGGCCGGCACCGGGAAAGGTGCGTCGAGCGATTCGGCCAGCACCCGGCCAAGGGCATCGGCCAGCGCGACGTGCTCCACCGGCGGCAGAGCCGGCACCCGCGCCAGCAGTTCGGCGATGGCCTCGTCGACCGGCTTCAGGCCGCTGGTGTCGCAGCCACAGGCGCTCATGAGCGTGGCCCGCAGTATTCGACCGCGGAAGCCTTGAGGTGCGGCACGAAGTTGCAGGGCTTGGTGCGGCTGTCCAGCTGCTCGACGAGGATCTTGTTCCAGGCGGTACGGCAGGCGTTGGTCGAGCCCGGCAGACAGCAGACCAGCGTGCCGTTGCTCATGCCGGCCAGCGCGCGGGACTGCACGGTGGAGGTGCCGATCTCGCCCAGCGAAACGTAGCGGAACAGTTCGCCGAAGCCGTCGACGTCTTTGTCCAGCAGCGGCTGTACCGCCTGCGGAGTGTTGTCGCGGGCAGTGAAGCCGGTACCACCGGTCACCAGCACGACCTGCACGTTCTCGCTGGCGATCCAGCTGCAGACGCGGGCGCGGATCTGCCAGATGTCGTCCTTGACGATAGCCCGCTCGGCCAGGGTATGGCCGGCGCCCTGCAGGCCGTCGATCAGCGCCTGGCCGGAGGTATCGGAATCGATGTTGCGGGTGTCGCTCACCGTAAGCACCGCGATGCTCAGGGCCTGAAATTCGGTGTTGGACAGATGAGCCATGGCTCGAAACTCCTTTGAATATGTGTGCACAGGCTGCACCCGTGCCGTATGCGAACCCATTCCCCTTTGGAGGTATGCGCTCGCTAAGTGGTGCCGTGAGCGTTGCAGGCGATGGCACCAGCGGTTTCGGCGACAAGCCCCGATGGCGGCAGCTGGGCATGTGGGTCAAACCGGCAATAGCGGCCGATGGTAGCGAATTAAGCGGTCGCCTCGTAGCCCATGGGTCGTTGGCTCAACCGCCGCTGACGTTCATGAAACGCAATACCTGGACCTCCCCGCCACTGGAGAATTCGTGGCGCAACGGCTTGTGCTGCAATGCGGCGTGAATCGCATCGATCGCCGGCTGATCACTGGTCGGGTGGCGACGCAGCAAGGCACGCAGGTCAATGGCGTTCTCGTGGCCCAGGCACAGCAGCAGGCGACCTTCCACCGTCAGCCGTACGCGGTTGCAGGTGGCGCAGAAATTGTGTGAGTGCGGCGAGATGAAGCCGATGCGCGTCTGCGGATGCTCCGGCAGGCGCACGTAACGTGCCGGGCCGCCGCTCTGCTCGGCCGAGTCGATCAGCGTGTGCCGCTCGGCGATCAGCGCCTTTACCTCGTCACTGGAGCAGAAACTCTCGCCGCGCGAACGACCGACGTCACCCAGCGGCATTTCCTCGATGAAGCTCAGGTCCAGCCCACCGGCGATGGCAAAGTCCACAAGGTCGGCGACTTCCTCGGCGTTGCGGCCCTTCATCACCACAGCATTAAGCTTGATCCGCTGAAAGCCGGCATCGCGCGCAGCCTCGATGCCGTCGAGCACATGCTGCAACTGACCGGTGCGGGTGATGGCGTGGAATTTGGCGGCTTCCAGACTATCCAGGCTGATGTTAAGCCGCTTGACCCCGGCGCGCGCCAAGGGTGCAGCGAGCTTGACCAGTTGCGAGCCGTTGGTGGTCATCACCAGTTCGCGCAGGCCGGGCAGTGCCGCGATGCGCTCGCAGAGGCCGACGATGCCCTGGCGCACCAGCGGTTCGCCGCCGGTGAGGCGAATCTTCTTCACCCCCAGGCCGACGAAGATCCGCGCGATACGTTCCAGCTCCTCCAGGCCGAGCACCTGCTGGCGCGGCAGGAAAGTCATGTCCTCGGCCATGCAATAGACGCAGCGGAAGTCGCAGCGGTCGGTCACCGACATGCGCAGATAATCGATCTGGCGGCCGTGAGCATCGCGTAGTTCAGTCATCGAGAACACCTCTGAAACCTCGTAGGGTGGATGACGCTTTTTTCATCCACCATTGGCCCCGCCCGGTGGCGCGACCCGGTGGGGTGGTGCGAGTGCCGCCGCTTCGATCCACCTCCAGCCCGCAAAGGTGGATGGGTGAAGCGTCATCCACCCTACGTCTCCGTTACTGCATCAGTGGCGTGTCCGCGCCCTGCATCTGGATGCCATCGATGTGCGCCGCACCCACCAGGTTCTGCAGATACTGGCTGACGCCGATCTGCCAGACGCGCTGGTTGAGCTCGGCGCGGATCGAACCGGCGACGACCTCGTAGGGCAGCTGCTCGCTTTCGATGCGCTGGTCGACGGCCACCAGGTGATAGCCGTAGCGGCTCTCCAGCGGTTGCTGGCAGAGGCCGACCGGCAGACGGAACAGCTGACGCTCGAACTCCGGCACCGTCTGGCCCTTGCTGATCTGCCCCAGCGCGCCGCCCTGGCCCTTCGACGGGCAGGCTGAATGCTGCAGCGCCAGTTCAGAGAAGCGTTGCGGGGCGGCCTGCAGCTGCCTGATCAATTCCAAGGCCTGTTCACGCACCAGGCTGCGGGCCTCGGCATCGTCCGCCGGACAGGCCAGCAGAATATGCTGTGCGGCCAGCAAGGGTGCGCTGAAGAAGCGCTGCTGGTTGCCGTTGTAGTACTGCCGGCAGGCGGCCTCATCAGCCAGCGGCAGTGGCACTTCCTGCTCGATCAGGGTGCGAGTGGCCGCTTCTTCCTCGCTCTCGCCGGACTCGGCTCGCACCACCAGCCCCAACTCGCCGATGCGCTGCTGCAACAGCTCGCGCAACACCAGCGCCTGGGTCGCCAGGTAGACGGCCTCATCATGGCTTTCGGCCGGGTGATATTGCAGTTCCTGGGCGATGGTCTGAGAGGCGATCGCCACGCCGTTGACGCGGACCCGCGGCCACTCCTGTTCACTGCTGGCGATCAGCGAGGGTTCGCCGGGCGCCTGTTCAGCCGCAGTATGGGTTTGAACTTCGTTCGCCAGCGCCTCGAACAACGGGGCATCGACCGGCACTTCGATCTCCGGACGCGCGCCGCCACCGCAGCCGCCTCCGCCTGTGCTTCCACCACATCCACAACCCATGATGATCACCTCGCTAAAGCCGTATGAAGGTTTGGTCGATTCAGCCAGAACGGCTGACGCAAAGTGCGCCAGCCGCCGAGTCATCACGCCGGGGTTTTGCTCTTCGCCGTGGCGTAACCGGGTACAGCCGTAGGCGCGGACATTTCGCGAGCCGGCGCTTCATAGGTACGCGGACGCTGTGGGCGTGGCAGGGCCGGTTTGACGCCCTTCTGCCGAACGATCTGGTAGCGCCGTCCCAGGTACCACACCGGCGCGCTGACGATGTGCACCAGACGGGTGAAGGGGAACAGCACGAACAGGGTTACGCCGAGGAACACGTGCAGCTTGTAGATGATGCCGACCGATTCGATGGCGCCAGCAGCCTTGACTGGCTGCAGGGTGACCAGGCTCTGCGCCCAGGTGCCCAGCAGCACCATCACCGAACCGTCCAGATGGCCGGTGGAGGCGACGATGGTCAGCAGACCCAGGACCAGCTGCGCCAGCAGCACGAAGAGAATCATGATGTCGCTGGAACTGGAGGTGGCCCGCACGCGGGCGTCGGTGAGGCGGCGACGGATCAGCATCGACAAACCGATCAGGCAGAGAATGCCGAAGAAGCCACCTGACACCATCGCCACAACCTGCTTCTGGCCGCTGCTGATGAAGCGGTGGTACAGCGCCTCGGGCATCAGCAGGCCTACGAAGTGGCCGGCCAGGATGAAGAGGATGCCGACGTGGAACAGGTTGCTCGCCAGGCGCATGCGGTTGTTCGACAGCATCTGGCTGGAGCCGGCCTTCCAGCTGTATTGCGACAGGTCGAAGCGCGCCCAGCTGCCGATCAGGCAGATGGCCAGGGCGATGTAGGGGTAGGCCCCGAACAGCAGGAAATTGAAGTTAGACATTGCGCACCTCCTGGGCGAGCGCGGCGGCCTGCCCGTCATGCTTGAAATCGGTCCAATGCAGCGGCACCGGGCTTTCCTCGCGGGCCTTGCCCGGCCCGCTCGGCATGGATGGGCAGCGATCCTGCTGCTCGGCCTTCAGGAAATCGACCTGTTCCTCCTCCCAGATCCTGTCCAGCGCTTCCAGCGAGTCGTCACGCTCCTCGGCGGCGACCTGCTCCTGCAGGCCGGCCAGGGTTTCCTGTACCGGCTCGCCGGCGATCTGCAGCAGTGCGCTGAAGCAGGCGGCATGCGGGCTTTCGCGCTCCTGCAGACGCGCCGCCAGCAGCGCCAGCAGATGCGACACGTCGGCCAGCCCCTCGCGGGCTTCGAGGTCCTCGCGGGTGGCGAGGTATTCGAGGTACAGCGGGATGTAGTCCGGCAGCTCGCGGACACCGATGTCGAAACCGGCCTCGGTGTACTGCGCCATCAGGTCGACCATGGCCTGACCGCGGTCACGGGATTCGCCGTGCACGTGCTCGAACAACAGCAGTGACAGGGCGCGGCCGCGGTCGAGCAGGTCGGTGTAGCGCTCCTGCACGTCCATCAGGTCGCCCTCGGTCAGCTCGTCGAGCAGGCGCCGCAACGCAATGCGCTGCGGCGGGCTGATCTCGCGGGCCGCACCGATGGCCTGGGCCAGCTCCGCGTGGCCGTCGCGCAAGTGCTGGTCGGGATAGTCGAGCAGCAGGGATATCACTTTAAGGATGCGCATGGCTCAGTCCTCCCACAGCTGGACGGTCTGGATGATGTCGCGGCGGTTGGCCTTCTTGGCGCCGAACATGTTGGTGTCCGAGGCGCCCGAGCACCCGCTGCCAAAGCTAAAGCCGCAACCGGAACGCTCGGCGAAGGCGTCGCTCATGGCCTCTTCGCGGTGCGCGGTCGGGATCACGTAGCGGTCTTCGTAGTTGGCGATGGCGAGATAGCGGTACATGTCCTCGACCTGGGCCACCGACAGCCCGACGCTGTCCAGTACCTCAAGGTCCTGCACGCCATCGACCTGCTCGGCGCGCTTGTAGGCACGCATGGCGAGCATGCGCTTGAGGGCAAGCTTGACCGGCTCCTCGTCGCCAGCGGTGAGCAGGTTGGCCAGGTAGCGCAGCGGAATGCGCAGGCTGTCGACGTCTGGCAGCACGCCGTCCATGCTGACGTGTCCGGCCGCCGCGGCGTTCTGGATTGGCGACAGCGGCGGCACGTACCACACCATCGGCAGCGTGCGGTATTCAGGGTGCAGCGGCAGGGCCAGCTTCCAGTCGACGGCCATCTTGTATACCGGCGACTTCTGCGCGGCTTCGATCACCGACATCGGCACGCCATCCTTGAGCGCCTGCTCGATGACCTTTGGATCGGACGGGTCGAGGAATATCTCCAGCTGCTTCTTGTAGAGGTCCTGCTCGTTGACCGTGCTGGCTACTTCATGGATGCGGTCGGCGTCATACAGCAGTACGCCGAGGTAGCGGATGCGGCCGACGCAGGTTTCGGCGCAGACGGTCGGCATGCCGGCCTCGATGCGCGGGAAGCAGAAGATGCACTTCTCGGATTTGCCGCTCTTCCAGTTGAAGTAGATCTTCTTGTACGGGCAGCCGCTGATGCACATGCGCCAGCCGCGGCATTTCTCCTGGTCGATGAGGACGATGCCGTCCTCCTCGCGCTTGTAGATCGCCCCGCTCGGGCAGGACGCGGCGCAGGTCGGGTTCAGGCAGTGCTCGCACAGGCGCGGCAGGTACATCATGAAGGTGTTTTCGTACTGGCCGTAGATGTCGGCCTGGACCTTGTCGAAGTTCTTGTCCTTGCGCCGCTTGGCGAACTCGGTACCGAGAATTTCTTCCCAGTTCGGGCCCCACTCGATCTTCTCCATGCGCTGACCGGAGATCAGCGAGCGCGGCCGTGCTACCGGCTGATGCTCGGAGATCGGCGCGGTGTGCAGGTTCTGGTAGTCGAAGTCGAACGGCTCGTAGTAGTCGTCGATGGTCGGCAGGTCGGGGTTGGCGAAGATGTTCGCCAACACGCGGAACTTGCCACCGATGCGCGGATTGATGGTGCCGTCGCCATTGCGCACCCAGCCGCCCTTCCACTTGTCCTGGTTTTCCCACTCTTTCGGGTAGCCGATTCCGGGCTTGGTCTCGACGTTGTTGAACCAGGCGTATTCCATGCCTTCGCGGCTGGTCCAGACGTTCTTGCAGGTGATCGAGCAGGTGTGGCAGCCGATGCACTTGTCCAGGTTCAGGACCATGCCCACTTGTGAACGAATTTTCATTGTGCAGCCTCCACAACCGGCGCCTTGATCTCTAGAGCGGGCATGGTCCGGGGACCATGCGCTGCCACCTCGGGTGAACGAATCTTCATGGCCTATTCCTCAGATGTCTTGCGGCAGGGGTTGTGGCAGGTCGTTGCCATTCGGGCCGTCGAGCCAGTCGACCTTGGCCATCTTGCGTACCACGACGAATTCGTCGCGGTTGCAGCCCACGGTGCCGTAGTAGTTGAAGCCGTACGCCTGCTGGGCGTAGCCGCCGATCATGTGGGTGGGCTTGAGCACCACGCGGGTCACCGAGTTGTGGTGGCCGCCGCGGGTTTTGGTGGTCTCGCTGCCGGGCACGTTCACGATGCGTTCCTGTGCGTGGTACATCATCACCATGCCTTCCATCACGCGCTGGCTGACCACCGCACGGGCCGTCAGGGCGCCGTTGGCGTTGAAGCACTCGATCCAGTCGTTGTCCTCGATGCCGGCCTTCTTGGCGTCGACTTCGCTCATCCACACGATCGGGCCGCCACGGCTCAGGGTGAGCATGATCAGGTTGTCCGAGTAGGTGCTGTGGATGCCCCACTTCTGGTGCGGGGTGATCCAGTTGAGGACGATCTCGGTATGGCCGTTGCTCTTCTTGCCCTTCACATAATCGATGGTGCGGGTGTTGATCGGCGGCCGGTAGCTCATCAGTTGCTCACCGAAGGCCTGCATCCAGGGGTGATCCTGGAAGAACTGCTGGCGGCCGGTGATGGTGCGCCACGGGATGAACTCGTGAACGTTGGTGTAGCCGGCGTTGTACGACACATGCTCGTCCTCCAGTCCTGACCAGGTCGGGCTGGAGATGATCTTGCGCGGCTGTGCCTGGATGTCACGGAAGCGGATCGCCTCGTGCTCCTTGGGCAGCGCCAGGTGGCTATGGTCGCGGCCGGTGAATTCCGACAGCGCGGCCCAGGCCTTCACCGCCACGTGGCCGTTGGTTTCCGGCGCGAGGCTGAGGATGACCTCGGCCGCGTCGATGGCCGACTCGATCTGCGGACGCCCCTGGCTGACGCCCTCGTCGCGCACCTTGTAGTTCAGCTCGCCGAGGAAATCGACCTCAGCCTGGGTGTTCCAGTTGATGCCCTTGCCGCCGTTGCCGAGCTTGTCGAGCAGCGGGCCGAGGGAGGTGAATTTCTTGTAGGTGGCCGGATAGTCGCGCTCGACCACCGCCATGTTCGGGCAGTTCTTGCCCGGCTGCGGATCTGTGCCAGCGGTTTTCCAGTCGGTGCCGCCGAATGGCTGAGCCAGTTCGCCGGGGCTGTCGTGCAGCAGCGGTACGGTGACCAGATCCTTCTCCACCCCCAGGTGACCTTCGGCCATCTTCGAGAAGGCCTTGGCGATGCCCTTGTAGATTTCCCAGTCCGAACGCGCTTCCCACGCCGGGTCGATGGCCGCCGACAGCGGGTGGATGAAGGGGTGCATGTCCGAGGTGTTCATATCGTCCTTCTCGTACCAGGTCGCAGTCGGCAGGACGATGTCGGAGTACACGCAGGTCGAGGACATGCGGAAGTCGAGGGTGGTGACCAGGTCGAGCTTGCCGATGGCGCCGTCGTCCTGCCATTCGGCCTCGGTCGGCTTGAAGCCGTCGCGCTTGCCGAGGTCCTCGTTCATCACGCCGTTCTTGGTGCCCAGCAGATACTTGAGCATGTACTCGTGGCCCTTGCCCGAGCTGCCCAGCAGGTTGGAGCGCCAGATGAACATGTTGCGCGGGAAGTTTTCCGGGCTGTCCGGCTGCTCGCAGGAGAAGCGCAGCGAGCCGTCCTTGAGCGACTGGGTGACGTAGTCCACCGGCGACAGACCGGCCGCTTCGGCATCACGGCAGATCTGCAGCGGGTTGCGGTTGAGCTGCGGCGCGCTGGGCAGCCAGCCGGCGCGTTCGGCGCGGATGTTGTAATCGAGCATGTGCTCGGGGAACTGCGATTTGTCGGCCAGCGGCGAGAGCACTTCGTGAATGCTCATCTTCTCGTGGCGCCACTGCGAGCTGTGGTTGTAGAAGAAGCTGGTGCCGTTCATCTGCCGCGGCGGACGGCTCCAGTCTAGGCCGAAGGCCAGCGGCAGCCAGCCGCACTGCGGACGCAGTTTTTCCTGACCCACGTAGTGCGCCCAGCCGCCACCGGTTTGACCGACGCAGCCGCACAACATCAGCATGTTGATCAGGCCGCGGTAGTTCATGTCCATGTGGTACCAGTGGTTCATCGCCGCACCGACGATGATCATGGAACGGCCATGGGTCTTGTCGGCGTTGTCGGCAAATTCGCGGGCGATCTGGATCGCCTTCTCACGCGCCACGCCGGTGATGACTTCCTGCCAGGCCGGGGTGCCCGGCACGCTGGCGTCGTCGTAGCTCTTGGCGACATTGCCGCCCCCCAGACCACGGTCAATGCCCAAATTGGCGGCCATCAGGTCGAACACGGTGGCGACCTTGGTGGTGCTGCCGTCGGCCAAGGTGATGCTGCGCACCGGGACGCGGCGCAACTGGATGCTCTCGCCTTCGGCGTGCTGGAAGTGCTCGTGGAGGATGCCGCCGAAGTACGGGAAGGCAACCTCGGCCGTCTCACCGCCCTCGATCTGGGTCAGGGCGAGGTCAACGTCACGGCCGTCCTTGCCTTCGCGGGCTTCGATGTTCCACTTGCCCTTCTCGCCCCAGCGGTAGCCGATGGAGCCGAGCGGCGAAACCAGCTCGCCGGTGCTGCCGTCGACGGCGATGGTCTTCCACTCGGGGTTGTTGTCCTGCCCGAGGTTGTCGGCGAGGTCCGAGGCGCGCAGGAAGCGGTCGGCGATGTAGCTGCCGTCCTTCTCGTTCAGGCGCACCAGCACCGGCATGTCGGTGTAGCGCTTGGCGTAATCGCGGAAGTACGCGCTCGGCGTTTCGAGGTGGAATTCCTTGAAGATGACGTGGGCGAACGCCTGGGCCAGGGCGGCATCGGTGCCCTGCTTGGGGTTGAGCCAGAGGTCGGTGAGCTTGGCGACTTCGGCGTAGTCCGGGGTGATAGCGACGGTCTTGGTGCCCTTGTAACGGACTTCGGTGAAGAAGTGCGCGTCCGGGGTACGGGTCTGCGGGACGTTGGAGCCCCAGGCGATGATGTAGTTGGAGTTGTACCAGTCGGCCGACTCCGGCACGTCGGTCTGCTCGCCCCACACCTGTGGCGAGGCCGGTGGCAGGTCGCAGTACCAGTCGTAGAAGCTCAGACACACACCACCGATCAGCGACAGGTAACGGCTACCGGCGGCGTAGGAAACCATCGACATGGCCGGAATGGGCGAAAAGCCGATGACGCGGTCCGGGCCGTACTGCTTGACGGTGTAGACGTTGGCGGCGGCGATGATCTCGTTGACCTCTTCCCAGCTGGAACGGATGAAACCGCCCATGCCACGCTTGCTCTTGTAGGACTCGGCCTTAGCCTTGTCCTCGACGATGCTGGCCCAGGCGTCGACCGGGGTCATGCTGCGCCGCGCCTCACGCCACAGTTTGAGCAGCGGTTTGCGCACCTTGGGGTATTTCAGGCGGTTGGCGCTGTAGATGTACCAGCTGTAACTGGCGCCGCGCGGGCAGCCACGCGGCTCGTGGTTGGGCAAGTCGTTGCGGGTGCGTGGGTAGTCGGTCTGCTGGGTTTCCCAGGTGATCAGGCCGTTCTTCACGTAGATCTTCCAGGAGCACGAACCGGTGCAGTTCACCCCGTGGGTGGAGCGCACGATCTTGTCGTACTGCCAGCGCGAGCGGTAGACGTTCTCCCAGTCGCGGGATTCGATGCGGGTTTCGCCATGACCGTCGGCGAACTCGCCTTGCTTCCTGTTGAAGAAGCGCAGTTGATCGAGCAAGTGGCTCATTGGTTATTTCTCCTCACTCCGGTTGCGAACCACGGGCCCGACCGGTCGGCTTATCAATCTCGGCTGGCCGATCTCTGGGACCGGCGCATCAGGGTAGAAACGTCAGGACGCAAGCTTCTGGCGGGCCTCCAGTTCGCGGTCCACGCTGGACACGTAGTACTCGTCGGAGAACGCACCCTCGGGCTCCTTCAGCCAAAGCAGGCAGAGCCCGAAGCTGACGAACGCACCGGCGGCAATCACCATGAAGAACTGCGAAGGGGTCACGAAGGTGTAGAGGGTCAGGTAGCAGACGGCGCCAACGTTGCCGTAGGCCCCGGCCATGCCGGAGATCTGCCCGGTGACCCGGCGCTTGATCGAGGGGATGATGCCGAAGGTCGCGCCCTCGGCGCCCTGGACGAACATCGAGCAGGCCACGGTGCGACGGCGACGATCAGCGGCCAGGACGCGTTCATCAGCCCCATCAGGAAGAACCCGACGGCGATGCCGAGCATGTAGGCGAGCATGACGAAGCGGCGGTTGCCGAAGCGGTCGGAGACCAGCCCGCCCATGGGCCGCGCCACCAAGTTCACGAAGGCGAAGGAGGCGGCAATGATGCCCGCCGTGGTCGGGGTCAGGCCCCAGGTCAGCTCGAAGAACATCGGCAGCATCGACACCACCGCCAGCTCCGCACCGAAGTTGGCGAAGTAGGTGGAGTTCAGCGCAGCCACGGTGTTGAAGGGGTACTTGTCGTCTTCCGGCACGCCCTTCTTCAGGATCGGTATGTTGACCCGCAGGATCTGCACCACCTGGAAGATCACCACCAGCGCGATCACCGAGTAGCAGATCGCCGCGCCGGTCGCACCCAGGTAACCCAGCCCCTCGATGCGCCAGACCAGGATCCCCAGCACGCCGACCATGGGGATGGTCCAGATGATCAGCTTGACCATGTCGGCCCAGGTGCTGACTTCCAGCGCACTGGCCTTGTGCGGCTTGCGGTGGATGGTGCCGACCGGGCCGTCGGTGAGCGCGAACCAGTAGTACACGCCGTAGACGGCCATGATGATCGCCGAGCTGGCGATCGCCCAGCGCCAGCCTTCCGGCCCACCGAAGGCATGGATGGCGATGGCCGGCAGGCTCATGGCGGCAGCGGCGGAACCGAAGTTGCCCCAGCCGGCGTAGAAGCCTTCGGCGAAACCGATGTCCTTTGGCTTGAACCACATGGCGGTCATGTGGATGCCAACCACGAAGCTGGCGCCGATGGAGCCGAGGATCAGCCGCGACACCAGCAGCTGGGTGCGGCTATCACCAAAGGCGAAAAACAGCGCGGGCGCCGCCATCGTCACCAGCAGCACCGAGAACACCCGGCGCGGCCCCCAGTGGTCGAGCGCCATGCCGACCAGGATGCGCGCCGGGATGGTCAGCGCCACGTTGGCGATGGCGAACAGCTTGAGGTCCTCGGGCGTCAGCCAGTTCACGCTTTTCAGCATGCTGGAGGCCAGCGGCGCCATGCCGAACCAGACGAAGAAACAGATGTAGAAGGCAATCCAGGTCAGGTGCAGGGCCCGGATCTCGGGGCGCTTCCATTCGAACAGCGTAGAAACTCTCATGTTGAGCTCCTCACTCAGGGGCAGGCTTGAATTAGGACCGGGCAAGGCGCCCGGCGGGCCAGGAAGGCGCTGACGCTGCCGAAGGTCATGTAGTCGAGCTCGTCGACCAAGAGATTCAGCGAGCGGGAGATGAAGCCGCCGTCCGGTTCGTTGGAATGCCGCGCGATGACCAGCAGGTCGGGCTTCTTGTGCTCGGCGGCCTTGAGAATCATCTTGCGGGCGTCGCCTTCGGCGAGCATCACGTCGACGTCCAGGCCGAAAGCGCTGACCTTGGCCGCCGCCTCCTGCAGGAAGGCCTGAAATTCGCGGCGTTCACGCTCGTAGAGCTCGGCCGCCGAATCGCTGGTATCGCGGGTGTCTTCCACCACCCCGATCAGCATGATCAGGGGGTTGAGCGGACCGAACATCTCGAGGGTGGCGTCCAGGGCTTTCCTGGCGTTACGCGAGTTGTCGTAGGCAAGCATGATGTTCATGGCGGCTCTCCGGACTTAGGGGTTCTTCACGTAGGCGTTGGGGCGCAGGTAGAACCACCAGTTGAGGATCAGGCACAGCGCGTAGAACACCGCGAAGCCGTACATGGCTACTTCCGGGGTGCCCGCCTTGACCTGCTCGCCGATCACGATCGGCGCGACGAAGGAGCCGTAGGCGGCGACAGCGGAGGTCCAGCCGAGTACCGGGCCGGCCTTCTCGCGGTCGTAGATGACGCCGATGGTGCGGAAGGTCGAGCCGTTGCCGATGCCGCTGGCGGCGAACAGCACCAGGAACAGCACCAGGAACAGGAAGAAGTACTCTTCAGGCTGGGCCGAGCTGTAGGCCTGCTGCATCACGTAGCCGGCCGCGACCGAGGCACCAACCATGACCACCGAGATCACTTGGGTGACGATGGAGCCGCCGACCTTGTCGGAAATCCAGCCGCCCAGCGGGCGGATCAGGGCGCCAATGAACGGCCCGATCCAGGCGTAGGTCAGCGCACTCGGTGCGTTGGGGTTGGCGACGCGGGTCACCACGCCATCAGCGCCGACCTCATTCATGAAACCGAAGATCACCGTGATCGACAGCGGCAGCGCCATGGAGAAGCCGATGAACGAGCCGAAGGTCAGGATGTAGAGAACGCTCATCGACCAGGTGTGCTTGTCGCGGAAGATCGCAAACTGGCGCTTGATGTTCGGGCTGATGCTGCCCGGCAGCAGGCGCAGCATGCCGAGCGTCGCGCCGATGGTCAGCAGCATCACGCCCCACATATTCAGCACGCCGAGGCCGGTCGGCGCAGGCAGGTACAGGTACAGGCCGACGGCGGCGGCAAAAAAGGCCACGGCGTAGAGACCAAGAATCTTGCCGAACGCGTTCAGCGGGTAACCCGGCGTCGGCGAGATCACCAGCAGGTTGTTCATGCCGAACCAGCCGGCGAAGGCCAGCGGCACCAGGAACAGCAGCCAGACCCAACCGCCATTCTGAATCCAGGTATCGGTTCCGGCAGGAATGCCGCCGATCAAGGTGCCGCTGTCCTTGACCAGTGTCATCGGGTCGCCGGCGATAAAGCCGAACACACCGGCAGTCATCACCAGCGGGATCAGGATCTGCATGGTGGTGACACCGAAGTTACCGAGGCCGGCGTTGAGGCCCAGGGCCAATCCCTGCTGGTTCTTCGGGAAGAAGGTGCTGATGTTGCTCATCGAGCAGGCGAAGTTGCCGCCACCGATACCGGAGAGGAAGGCCAGCAGCTGAAAGACCCACAGCGGTGTGTCCTGACTCTGCAGGGCAATGCCCGCGCCGGCGGCAGGAATCATCAGCAGTGCGGTGGTCAGGAAGATGGTGTTGCGCCCGCCAGCGATGCGGATCATGAACGACGCTGGAATGCGCAGGGTGGCGCCGGTGAGGCCGGCGATGGCGGTCAGGGTGAACAACTCGGCGGGCGCGAACGGAAAGCCCAGGTTGAGCATCTGCACCGTGACGATGCCCCACATCAGCCAGATGGCGAAGCCCATCAGCAGACTCGGGATGGAGATCCACAGATTGCGATTGGCGACCCGCTTGCCAGTGGTGTCCCAGAAGATCTGGTCCTCCACATCCCACTTTTCGATATTGCTCATTGGTCGATCCTCTTGGCGCCAAGACACCCGGCCGGCAAACGCAGCGGGTTCAGGAATGGCTTGCACGCTAAGCGGGGGGGATCGATCCGAATTTGACTGTGGTCAACACAGGGGGAATGGCGATTTGCCACACACCGGCTGACTACCTCTTGCGAGGTATCCCTATCTCAATAATAAAAACGTCTTTGAATCAGCAGGTTAGATAGTGGCGCCGGACAGCGGCGGCGCCTCATAAGAGGGTTCAAAAGCATTAGAGGTACGCTCTCACCCGTGGCCAGCTGGACCGACCAGGCGCAGAATGGGGCATCGCCTGACCGTCGAGCCGAACATGTCTTCAACCGAAAGCGAGCCGCTCTCCACCCGTCACTCGATCGTGTTCAATACGCTGGTGGCCTTCGTGGTGATCATCGGTGTCTCGCTGGTCAGCATGCTTGCCAGCCTCTACCTGGCGGACGCCCTGGAAGGTGATGCCGAGGCGATCAATCAGGCTGGCAGTCTGCGCATGCAGGCTTACCGCCTGGCTTTCACGGCCGAACACGGCTCGCAAGCCCTGCTCTACGAGCGCATTGAAACCCTGCAGCAGACGTTGCGTTCTCCCTCGTTGCGCTCGGCCTTGCACCGCCACGACGGTACCCATCTGCCGGTTTTGCATGCCGCGGTGTCGCTGCACTGGGAGCAAGGCATGCGCCCCCTGCTCGATGCGCAACCGGCGCGGCTGGAGGAGTACCGTCGGGAGGCGCCAGCGTTCGTCAACGAACTGGACACCTTCGTTCGCACGCTGCAGGAGGCCTCGGAAGGCAAGCTCAGCGTTATCCGCGCACTGCAGGCCGGTACGCTGTTCGTCATCGTGGTGATCGCCTTTGTGCTGATCTACGGATTGCACAACAACCTGGCCACGCCGCTGCGCAGCCTGACCCGGATGGCGCGCGATATCGGCAAGGGCGATTTCAGCGGCCAGGTGCAGATTCCCGGCGATACCGAGCTGAGCCTATTGGCCCGCACGCTCAACCAGATGAGCCAGGAATTCGCCGGCCTCTACGCGGACATGGAACAGAAGGTCGATGACAAGACCGCTGCCCTGACTCGCAGCAACGCGACGCTGCAGCTGCTGTTCGACAGTGCCCGGATGCTCTACAGCAAGCCGGATGACCCCACCCAGATGATGGGCGCGCAACTCAGCAAGGTGCAGCAGATCCTCGACACCGGCCCGATTTCGCTGTGCCTGAACCGATCCTCCGAAGCGGGCAGCCACACGGCGATGACCTCCCACAATCTGCAGCCGCCGGAATACTGCCAGCTGCCTCAGTGCGAGGCCTGCCCGGTGAACCAGACCGGCCGACTGCCGACTGGCGAAGAGCTGCTGACGTTCGAGCTGCGTTCAGGGCCGGACGAGCTGGGCTCGCTGCGGGTGGCCAGTCGCACAGGCGAGCCACTGCAGCCCTGGCAAACGCTACCGCTGACGACCTTGGCCGATCTCTTCGCCGCATCGCTGAGCCTGGCCCGACTTGGCCAGAAACAGGCGCGCCTGGCCTTGATGGAGGAGCGCGCGGTGATTGCCCGTGAGCTGCACGATTCACTGGCCCAGGCGCTAGCCGCGCAGAAACTGCAACTGGCACGCCTCAAGCGGCTGATGCAGAAGCAGAGCGACCAGGCACAACTGGACGACAGCGTGCAGCAGATCGAGCAGGGGCTGAACTCAGCGTATCGCCAGCTGCGCGAATTGCTCACTACCTTTCGCATCAAGGTCAACGAACCCGGGCTCAAACCGGCGCTCTACGCCACGGTTCAGGAGTTCAGCGCCAACTCGGGGCTGCAGGTCGAGA
>Ga0208814_1000636_pt1 | contig 19601 bp, 4 predicted proteins | sample MalvirAntarct_55_FD_184253 | JGI IMG/M metagenome (GOLD analysis project Ga0208814, IMG submission 184253) | Marine viral communities from the Global Malaspina Expedition - Malaspina viral metaG Antarct_55 (SPAdes) (version 2) | ecosystem: Environmental > Aquatic > Marine > Oceanic | place: South...
GTAGTCGTTGTACCGCCATCGTTCATTTTGAAAGTTATGTCAGTGTCTGATATCACATTAGAAACAATCACCCCTGTGCTGTCTACTGTTATTGATAGATCACTGTCCACCCCTACCTGTAAACCACCATCGTTCACAACTCCTAATGTTCCTGACGTAGTGTCGTTTCCATTTGATTTCATAAACGTGGATGCTAATGCACCGCCCAATGAATCTGTGTCAGTGGCTGTTCCATGGAACTTGGCATCTGTTATCGCAGTTGTAAGTGTTATACCTTTCTTGACAGTTGCAAATCCTGTGATTGATGTCCTCGGTGTGAAAGTGTCCTCTGAGATAATCGCAATCAGATTACCGTCATTGAATAATTTTGTTATATTTTGATTGTTCTCCAGTGAATCGAATATAGAGTCAAATATGAATCCGTTTGTATTTCCTGTTGTACTTGTTGGGCCTACCAATACGCTAGATGCACCATTGAAGTAGAATAACTGACCTGTGTCCGAGTCTATCCAGAGATCCCCTTGCGTCAAGGCTCCTGGAGCATTCGACTGGTACGGTACGTTGGCACCTGGTGGTACAAATGTTGTACCTGTGTATATCTTAAGTCTACTTTCTGCAGTGTCATACCAAAGCTGTCCTTGTATGGGTTTAGTTGGTGCTGTTGGATTTGCAAAGTTCTCCATCAAGGCCAAGAAGTTTTCTGCGATCACTTCTCCGTAACCTGCATAACCTTTTCCAACAAAACTTAAATCGGTCTGTGTGTTTACAACACCATCCTGTACCGTGTACTGGTTCGGCGATGCCGCACTGTTTGTCTTGTTTACTGTGTATGCCATCTATTAGTATCCTGTGCTACCACCTGATGTAGTTCCACTCACTGTGTTTGACGTTGACAGTGCTGTTGAACTTGTTTCAGTGAATGTCGTTAATGATTGTATCCTTAAAGTGTAATCAATCTGTATCAGTCTGTTAAGTGATTTCTGTACCGGGTGGAATATAACGTGTGTCAACAGTTTGTTAGTCGACCCGTTCTCTGTTCCTTCCCAACCTTTCAAGCCCAATTCGTCAAACACAAAATCTCCATTGAAATCTGTCGTGTTGTCAAACGCGGCCTGTCCTGTGGGCTCACCGTAGTCCAATGTGCAAGTGCAAACGATGTCAGTGTACTTGTTACCTGCTGTGTGTCTCACTTCCATCTTGTTCCTTGTGGTGTCTTTGTTAGTGGCAGAGTTGTCATCTATCACTTTGTAATATGTTTGGTTGTATAGTGTGGCATTTGATCCTGTAGAATTTGGTGTAAGGTATGTGATAATACCTGTTGGATCAACAGATGTTCCGCCATTCCCAAAACCCATCTCATGCACGAAGCCTGTGGTTTTGTTTGCCAACGAACTAGCTAGTGCCTGTGACATGTTTTCATAGTGGATTGCGTTTCTTTTGTCCACCATTACTTCGCCTGATTCCGGGTCAAAAATTTTGATGTGTCCTTCTATCATAACTCCGCTTTGATCCTGAGGCTTTTTGTTCTCTTCTTTTACTTCTTGTGGTTTATTGTCATCTGTCATCTAGTGTATTTATTCAGGTGAGTTTGTTGGCTCGTTAGCTATGAATTTAGCCTGACTAGTAGTAGACGCCTGTAATCCTTTACCATCTGCTGGATTGCCGTCTAATGCTGTGTACCATACCTGTCCTCTCTTGTGTAAGATTTTAACCTGTGTTCCGTCTGCTGGAGCAGTACTTAATGTAACTGCCGTAGTAGATCCGTCCACAGAGTAGTTAATAGTTGATCCATCCTCGCTAGTGAGCAACAATCGTTGGCCACCAATGAATATGTCTAACTCACTAGCGGAAGATGGGGCTTGTGATAGTGCAAGAATTACTGTGCTACCGTCACCTGTGAAGGTGTTGGTGTACACTGTATCCGCATAAGGTATAGTTTGAGATCCGCTGGCATCTACCACTAGTGTGCCATCGCTATGGTCCTTAATTCCTGTTCCAAGTGTTCCACGCCTTAATTGTCCCAACGTGTTTCCGTTCTTGGTAAAATATTCTATTCTTTCTTTGTCTATAAAGACTACACCCGGCAAGTTGTTTGCCGCACTAGGTTCTGGTAATGCAGTCCCGTCTTTGACCTGCATTGTGTTTATTGTATCGATCAGATCATCAACTAATTGTGTTGTTGCTGTTTTACTGATACGTTTGTAGAATGTTCTGTTCAACATGTCCTTGAATATTCTGAATCCCGTGGCACCTGTCGCAGATTCCAATGCGAAGTACATCACATCCAATCTGTCTGAGCCTAATATCGTCTTGCCAACAAATGTTATCGTGTTGCCGGTCATTGTGAAATCATAATTCTGTACCTGTTGTACTCCGTTTAACCAGACGAAAGTGTAACCTGCATTCAGTGGATCGAATCTCAGTTTAAATACGTTATCCGGTTCTCCTCCCAATACTTCTCTTCTCAGTTTCATTCCAAGTGCATTGTTGAAAGTTGTAACTGACACTACATCATTGGCTGTCAGTGTCTGTCCGTCTGATGCCAGTTGTGTTACATCTAGTATCACATCTGTGCCTACGTTGTGGTACTGGTTGTCGGCTATTGTTGTGATAGCAATTAAATCTGCACTTGTTGGTGCAGTAACAAAAACTACCCTGTCTGGTGCTGATGCCGTGTCCGCAGTTGTTGTAGTCGTGTCAGCTTCTTCTGTTATTTCATCCGCTGTGTGTATTCCATTTCCTAGATCGACCGTGTAGTGGGTGTTCAGTATCTGCTCTACTCCATTTATGTGTATCTGTATCTGTGATGCACTGGTGATGGTCTTTGCCGGGTCTATCGTTGAATCTTCACCCAGTGCTGGTACTCCTGCCGTGTCCGCAGTTATTGTCCTTGTGTCAGCAGTCTCTGATGATGCGTCTGCTGTGCCCACTGTGGCTCCTACTCCTGATGGTGCGTTGAAATCAAATTGGGTAGTCGTTCCATCTCCTAGGTAGTAACTCACGTCAGGGCCTCTCAGCACTTTGCCATTTGCCTCAACTATGGTCAGACCCGATAATGGTCCTATCGATCCTGGTGGATAAGTCAACGTGTATCTGTTGGTTGATCCATCGTATGTGATTGCCTCGTTCCTGATACTTGCAAAACTTCTTGTGCTTGTTGCAGATTTGTTGAATCCTGCCACCTGTACCAATGCGTCAGCCACCGGTGCTGAATTGAATGTTACTGTTACTGCGTTGGCAGTTGTCGTAGTTGAGAATGCTGTTGTCGGTACACCTGCTATGGTGATGTATATGTCAGACACAGTCGAGTCCAGATTGAATTCACCCCTAGTTGAGGTTTTGAACGTCACTGTGCTTCCGTCACCTGTGTACTGATCCAGCACCCTGTAATTCTCTCCACTTATTGCAAAAACTCTAGTGGCAATCACACTGTTTGTTGCTGGTGCTGATGTAAATATAATTGTCTTGTTTGCAACACTGACTGTGTAGTCTGTTGTTAATTTTTTAACCACACCGTTCACCGAAACTGTCACTGATCCCAATGTTCCTGGGTAGTCGCCTATGCTGAATACTAATGTAGTTCCATCACCTCTGTGATTTTTACTAGATATAAACGGTACTCCGGATTCCGGAGATGTGTAAACTTTTATGTCCAGTGTATCAAAAAGTTGTCCTGGGACTGTTTCCTCTGGTGCGTAGCTGGTATCTGGTGATATGAAATCATCACCTTCTAGTAGTATGTCACTTGGTGCTGATCCCACAGCAGAACCAAACAATCCACCTTTGATTATCGAATCCAGAGTCCTGTCATCAGTCGGAGTCAACACACCATCGTCGTCAAACGGTATGAACTCTACCAATGCACCTGCGTCTGGTACAGAATCTAATGTGAATGATGTTGTTGATCCATCTCCCCTGAAGAATTCAGATAGTTTTTTCCTTGTGCTGTCACCTGATGTCACATATACCTGGTACACATCGCTCACAGATGGTGCCGGAGTGATAGTAAACGTCGCTGTCAGTCCATCGGCACTGAATGATTTTATTCTGGATTCACCATAAGTGTCCCATGGGAAGTCATACCACCCTTCCTTGTCCCATCCTTGACCTTGTGAGAACAACAATCCAGTTACCATTGTTCCACCGTAGTCAACGCCCGACATGACCTGAGACAGTTCGTTCCCTGCCATTCCTGCAGTCGGAGTGTAAAAACCTTTTGTTCTGTCTGCCGCTGTCAATCCTGTCTCATCACCGTATACTTTGTGCATGTTTCCAATATTATCATCAAATTTTGTTGTTGAAGTAAAAGGATCTGTTGCTTTATATAATTCGTTTTTGTATCTGATCAGTTGTCCATACGCATAGCTGGTCGATGCTGTCCAGTCGACAACACTCGATGTGCTTGACACTCTGTCAAATTTTATTGTTGTGTTTATATCCCTGACAAGGTCGTTGTGCAAGTTCGCATATGCTATCGCAGTGTCCGATGGTGTTGACCCATCAGTTGCTCCTCCAGTTAACACCACCATTGGTGTCGACGTGTAACTTGCACCAATGCTTGTGATTGTGATCTTCGTAACTTTGCCATCCACAACTGTTGCTGTGGCAGTCGCCGCTGTCGCGGTTGGTGTTGTGTACATCTTGTATGCACCGGATATTGTTGACTTTGCATGATTAGAAATCTGACTGTCTGGCATGTACAACGTTGCCGTGTACCCTTCAAATTTGTGAGAGTGTGATGTACCAGATCCGCCATTTTGCGAGTCCCAAATGTTAGATTGTGCTTCACTGCTGAACAAAGGATAGTAATAGCCGTAACTGCCCGAAGATGCCCCACGAGTACTTGTTGCCAGTATCTGGAATGGACCTGTTGCTCCTACTGTTCCACCTACTATGGTCACTGTTGGAGTTTTAGTGTATCCTGATCCGCCTTTGCTGACAGTGATCGACGAAACATGTTTCTTGTAGTAGTCATTCCACATCTGCCATGGGTATTCTGTAAGTTTAGCAGTGTCCCTGTCAATGTTCAGTGGTCTGATCTTGCCTGTTGTTGTATCATAGAATGTTGGATTGTCAAAGTCAGTGAATATACCGTCCTGTGTGTCTGTGCCTGTGTGGCCCAACCTGTATTCTCTCAATTTTGTGTGGAAAGGTTTTACTTCATTTATGTAGCTCTCTACCCAACTGTCTGTTCCTATCGTGTATGTCTTTCTCTGGTCAAGCGGTCTGACAGAATTCTTGGCGTTGATAAATGATGTCCTGAACATCCAGTCAACATACGTTTGTTCAGACAGTACCCTCCTCAATCCTGTAAAGAACAGTGTGTTGTATTCCACAGCAAGATCATTAACAAACAAGTCGTCCCTTAATGCAGTAAGAATCTTACGTGTTTCAGTTGCCGGCTCTTGGTCAAAGAAGTTTTCGTCGAATGTGTCATCGCCTGCAAATCCTGTGGCATCCTGCGTGTAGTCATAAAGTTTAGTTGATAGTCTTATTGTTCCGTTCTCTGTTCCCACGTTTGTGTAACCGTCGGCAACTTTCATGAACAGCTTCCAACCACCTGTGTCTGCACTTGTCACTTTGACATGCTTACCTACTGCAAGTGAAAGTGTGTCTAGTTCATATTCGAAAGTAACCTGTTTGTCAATTTTTGTATTTTCGCTGTGTAGCATTCCATGAACAGCAGGATCTGTGCCATACCAATCTGTGTAAATCCAGTAAGCGGATGTATTGTAAGTTTGTATCTTAGTCCTAGTGAATTCTGTGCCGTCCCATGTGTATATCGCCCAGTATCCGTTGGCTGTTTCATCTGCTTTGACAAGATATCTCACTGTTCCTGATAGATCTCTTGTATCGATATATGTCAACTCCGCATATGTGTCTATGGTTGCGTCCCATTCTAAACTTTGAACAGTTGGTTCTGGTTCTTTCGAATCAAGATTTGTTAGATTTATTGTTCCAACTAATTGATTTTCCTTTAACTTGCTGTTTGCGTAGTCTATAATTTCTTTAAGTGCCTCATATCTGTCCACATACCAACTCTGTCTAGGTCTTGTGCTGTTTCCGTATCTTTCATTAACCGGTAGAGCGATGTCAGGTACTTTATCTCCCGAAGTATTACTTCCTATTAGAGAGTCCCACCAACGTGTTTCTATCTGTGTTCCTGGTCTGTAATCCTTGTCTCCCTCTCTGGCCAGTTTCCATACTGAGTGTGCATCTCCGTCGAATGTGTTAGTCCTGATGTCAATGTTCAACACTATGTCGTCGCCGGAGAGTGTTCCGATATTGTTTAACAATAGTTTATTAGTGTCTGTCACAGAATAGTACTTGAAGCCGGATGCCTGAGGATTAGATATTAAGCCTGCCACATATGCAGTTGAGTTCTTCCTAGTGACAACACTGTTTGCTGGTACTGTTGATTTGTTCCGTACCCAGTAGTAGTAGTAATTCACAAAAGTGTCTAGCCTAGAACTGTATTTCTGAATCAATGTGTACTGTGAGTCATCGATGTTCAGTGGTGTTCCTGATATGCCTTCGCTGGCCCCTTGCTGTGTTCCTGTTCTTGTGTTCCATGCACTTGGTAGTAGAGTAGATTCTGTCCACTCGTATACATCTATAGTAGATCCTGGGAATAGTCTTCCCCAGTTGTTTGTTTTAAATTCTTGTGTTCCTTGTTCATACCATGTCCATTTGACTTTTGATAGATCCCACCATGTTTCTCCTAGGTGTTCCTCTGCCCATGGTGTCTTGTTGTCGACAGTTGGTGCAAAGTTGTATGTTGCTGGATCCCACGTTGTCTTGATGTTGATCTCTCTGTCAGCAACTCCCAGTATCCTGCCCTTGATTGGATCGTAAAGATTATAATGATCCTGTATCTGTTTTGACCCTTTACTGAATTCAAACACCTGTCCAAGTTTTTCTATGTCGATAAATGCTGTTTCTGATGCTATGTTGTTCCATGCGTACTCTCCGGACACTGTCAGATCAAATATTCCCACCGTTCCGTCATTTGAACGACTAGCATTTCCATCATCTTCCGGGGCACCAACAAATACAGTGTTATCTATTACACAAACACCTTTTCCAAAATCATCAGCCCCTGTGACATTGTCAGTCACTAGCCTGTCGTCGACCACGAAATGTGTGTTGTACATGGTTGCCGTGTATGCCGCTCCTGATCCTGCGTTTAGATCAACAAACGTCGTGTCCTGTAAGTCAAACGTGGTCTCACCTGAGTCAATTTTCATCTCTCTAGGAGTCGAAGCCTGCTCTGCACCTATGACTACTCTTGTTCCTGTGTCATTCAAGTCAACACTTGTTCCAAACTTCATGTTTGATTTCGATTCTGGAGCAGTTATCGTTTGTTGTAATGTGTATGTGTTCGTTGATCCGTCAGCGTTCCACTTGTAGTAGTACACTGCGCCAGCATCTGGCTGTGTTGTCGAGTCATCTGTGCCGTCAACCCCTGGTGCACCTATCACCAAAACAGTTCCGTCCTTGGTCATTGACATTGAATCTCCAAACGCTGTGTTCAATGATGATCCATCTGCACTCGTGCCTGTCAGTGTCTGAGCAAGTGCGAAAGAATGATCAGTGCTACCGTCATTTGCCTGTGAATTCCTTATGTATATCTCCACTTTTCCTGCCTGTCCCGGAGCGATTGAACCGACGACCAACATGTCGCCGTTGTCATTGGCTTCTAATGTGTGTCCGAATCTCTTGCCTCTTCCCGGATCAGCACTCTCCAATGTTAGGTTTTGTGTCCATGTGTCGTAAGTCGATCCGTCAGCACCAATGCCCCATTCATACATGTACACACGTCCTGTGTTATCGTCGTGTCCAGGAGCACCCACGAATAGATATTTTGTTGCTGTTGTCCTACCAGAGCCTACGCCCGGTTCTGATATCTTGTGAGATTGTCCAAACCTTTGAGCTTGGCTAGAATCTGTTGTTGAACCATCTTCCGGTGCAGTTATTGTGTTCAGTATCGAATACTTGAATGCACTTGGATCCCAAATGTAAATTTTTATTAGACCGTTGTCTGTGTATCTCGTGCTACCATCCGAACTTATTGTGTTCGTGAAAGGTGCACCTGCTACAACGAAGTTCTCGTCTGTGCTCATTGACAGTGAGAATCCTAATCTGCTGGTATTATCATCATTCTCTGTCATGGTCACCGTGTTCTGTGATTCAAATGCTGTGCCTGCCGTTGCTTCTCTTCTAAACAAGAAGTGTACTTCACCTTGTGCTTTGCCCGGAGCGCCAACAACAAGTGTCCGTCCGTCGTTCCTTGCTACTATCTGCGATCCAAATTGTTGCTCATCTGTGTCAATATCCGATGCCAATAGTACTTTTGATGTGTATGGGTCTTGCTTCTCGTAAACCTGCCACAGTCCCGAGCTGTCTGCATCAGCGTAGACCTTGTCGCCGGGTTTTTCAATCGCATCATCCTTGTCATTGTAGTCATCAAAGTTGATTAGATCATTTACGTTGTTCATTGAAGATAATCTCACTGACACAAACTTGTAAACATTTCCGTAGCTGTCTGCTGTTGATCCATCTTCCAGTGTTGGTATGAATGCTGTGTTTCCATTGTAATCTATTATCACAGTCTTGTGATCTTGAACACTGAGTACCTGATGAACACCGTTCAGTGTTGGTTCCTCACTGTTTGATATTCCAAAGTAGTCAGCAAGTTTTGTTGGTGAACTTCCTGTCAACGTATGTGAGCTTGTGAATGTCAGTTCCAACTGTGTGGCATTGTTGATCGACCTTAGTTGTGCTATCTTGAGTTTGGCACTAGTGATCCTGAACACGTCCCAGTCTTTGTTGGATTTGTTCGCCACCCACACAAGATCATTTGCCGTTATGGCATTCATGTCTAGGTTAGAAAGATCAGTTATGTCAAAGGCAGTGTGCTGTACTTGGTTTAACTGCGGATACCCTGCTGTCTTGTAGACCTGTGCATGATCTCTGTTCACCCCTTCCTTTGTGTAGTCCAGTCTGCTAAATGTTGTTGCGGCCGTGTACTCGACCGGTTTGTAATACATCGAATCCTTGCCAACATAGAGTGATCTCTGATACTCCCTAGTTTCGTTTGTTGTGTCAAACAGTTCTATACTCTGTGGATCTGCTTTTGTTTCATCATCTTTCAATGTAATCTGTATGTTCTCCACGGAATCCGTGTTTCCAAATCTTCCTGTCCTGATCATCCATTCTGGATACAGTTCCAAATTGATGTCTTCTCCCTCGTACTGGGCTTTTAAAATTTTATCAATGGCATTCTGTGTGCCTTTCTCTCTGATGTATCCTTGGTAGAACTTGTACTGTGAAACATCATTAACGAATAGGTTCTCTAGATAATCCCTTGACTGGTATCCTATCAATCTCTGTGCCAGTTGTTGTTGTGAATCATCAAAGTTGTTTGATTCCAAATTATAGAAATCATTGAACTGTGAAATTTTGTAGTCAAAATTTGGAATCAACTGCGGTGCTGGTTTGTTTGCTTTAAGTCTCCAGTTTGTGTTGTCAAACACTGATGTCGAGTTGTGGTTCACTTTTGCAACATAGAATTTTCCCTGGTACTCAACTGTGTCGCCTATGCTATAATCTGTGTTCGCTGTCCAGTAAAAGACCTGTGCGGCATCAAACATGAAACCCGGTGCATAGTAGTCACCGTTCCAGCCTGCTGTCTTCCATCCAACAAGTTTAAGCCTCTGCTGTCTGAATCCCGTTGCTTGGTCGTATATGATATCTGCGAACACTGTGCTGTTGTCAAACAACAGTATGTGTTCTTTCTGTACTGTGTTGAGTGCCACATTGTACAATCCTATGCTGTCTGACTTGATTCCCAATTCAAATGTCTTGCCGATACGTTTCGTTGAGATCTCTCCAATGTCTATCTTCCTTCCGCCTGCGTCCAGTAACGAGTAGTCTCCAGATAGGTTTCTCAACTTGCCAACAATCGAGTTGTTTGTGTCTAGTTCAAAACCATCAGCGGCCGGAGAAACTGTGACTGCACTTCCCGGTGCCCATTCCTGTGTAGTCCAGAACAGGAACTCCCTGACTGCATTCGCCCAGTTAAGTGTCTCTTTCAATTCAGTTGAAAATTTATTAAATTTAAATCCTTGGTCTTCTAGCCAATGTCCATATCCAAAAAGGAAATCTGTAACATCCTGTATTGTGTTAAACACATATCCATAAGGTATAGTCTGTGTAGTTTCTTGGAAGGCATTAAATCTTTTGACCGGTGTTGCTCCCTCTACCGAGACTGCCGAATGTGTAGTTGTCTTGACAGGATAGTTGAATTTGAAATACGGTTTTGTTGTTGAGTATCCTAGTACCTTGTAGCCACCTAAAATCGTGGATCCGTCAGTGCTTGTGTCTGTGTTCTTCTCTATCAACACCCCTGAGTAGTTGAAGCTTTCTACAGGGTTTGATGTCCTAAATAATATCTTGTAGTTCTCGTCAGGTATGAACTTACTGCCCGATGTTGAACCTGGAGATACTGAATCTGTTAACACTTTTAAGTTGTCCTTGTCCGTGAATCCACCTAGTTTGTATGCTAACTGCACAGATAATTTTTTCATCTTGTTGTAATAGAACACAGATGTATCTAAATTACGTGATATCAGATAGTTGACCACAAATGGTTGATATCCTGCTGTCTGGTATCTCGTTGTCACTCCAGTGGTGTTGTCGGTCACAGTTTCCAAATGATACTTCATTGTTGACAGCTCTGCTCTTATTCCTGTGTCCTTGTATATTTCATTTCCACCAACGTTGGTTGTTAATCTAGCTGTATCAAGTAGGCATGAATGAAATTTGGCCGGTCTTGTAAGTGCAAGTGTCTTCATTGTTGTGAAAGGGAAAGCACTCGACTTCCTCCATGATGTTTCTGCTGGACCCCAGTCTCCAAATTTCCAAGAAGCCTGCCTGCCCGGTATGTCAAAATTGTCTACAAGTCCTGCCGCAAGTGGATCCAATAGGTTACCTGATGCATCAACTGGTAGATAGCTTTTGATCTCTGGCTTTCCGTACCTGCCCGATTCTGTAGCAATGGCTGTCCATAAAGGATCATTGGCCGATGTGTACGGTGCTGGGCCATAAAGTGTTTCCCAGTCCGTTGGCTTCTCTGAATGTCCTAGCATCTCCCATGGTCTCACATGCGGAGCATCTGTGTCATAGAAATAGTTGTATATCCCTCTCCAGTGTCCTGGTAGAGTTTGGACGTTTAATCTGTCTGTGCTTCTAGCATAGTTGTAGGTGAAAGGTGATCCTTCCACGAAACTTGTGTTGTTGATGTACTGCACATTGTTCCTGCCCGACCATGTGTAGAAATCTGTTGCCATGACATCATTAACTTCTTGCAGTGTGTATTCTGTTGAAATAAATGCACTGGGCCTAACGTCGTTGATTTCAATCAGTGTAGGATCATATGCTGTCTTGATATTATTATAGATCCTTTTCTCCAATTCAATTATTAAATCATCTCTTTCATCTCCAAATGCTTTTATGATAGATCCGTCGTGTCTCCTGATGACTGTCGTGTCAACGATGTACGTGGTATCTAAGAAAGATTCTGGTTTGAATTTTGGATACATTCCAAGTTTGGTCGGAGACGGTGGCATGTAACTGCCTGTTGTGTCTGCGTAATCTTTGATCTTTATAACGTCACCTTCCGCAAGTGTGGCCGATATTGTCAAGCTGTCGTCTGTTGTACTGAAAGTGTAGTCCGTTCCTAAAATTAATTGCACATCATTTAGGTATACGTATACTGCTCTGTTACTCAATTCTGTTATACTGTGTTGTGAGTCTAGTGCATAGTCTGTCTGTGACTCCCCAAGTACTGTGTATGTTCTCGTACTAACGTTTTCTCCCCAACCTATCATGTCCTCGTAGTAGAATGGGAAAGTACTACCTCTACCAGGTGTTATTGCTGATATGATCTCGTCTACTCTGTCTGTGGCAACCCCTTCATATGCTGTGCCTATTGCGTGTGTTAGAAAAGAGTTGTACCATTTCTCGTATTCCTGGCTGGCATGTTCGATCGCCGATATAGAATTGGCTTCCTGGTCTATCAGTCCAAATACTGCCGGAACTAGTGGTGCTTGGTGTTGTTGTATGCTACCGCCCGTCAGTCTAGCATCTGGCTTGTCTCTAAGATTTGACGTTCCCGGTATTGCTCCATTTACGTCCTGGTCCTTGTCAAACATGTCTCTCACATGTCCTAGTATTTGTCCATATGTGAATGTACCTAACTGACTGTTCAAACTGTTTGTGGATAAATTGTCTGGTATTTCGTAAATTCCTTTGTCGGCTAACTTGTCAGCACTGCTGTAACCGGCAATCCTAATTTGGTCGTCAACTGTCAATTCCTTGATGAACTTCACATATGTATTTGTTGTTCCGTCAACAAGTGTGTAGTCCGTTGCTATTGTTTTCCTTGCACCATTTACCGACACTGATACTTCCAGGTCTGTCAGTGCGGCGGAGTTCTTGTAAAAGTCTATAGGGAACAACTTTTTCTCCGTGTCGCCAACTATGTAAGTCCGGATCACTCTCTGTTTGCTATCGTTTGTTCTCTTGATCCAAGCACCTCTGGAGTTGTGTGTTTCCGTGCCTGTGGTGTAGTGAAGATGTCCTGTGGCTAGTTTCTTTGTCACAGTAGTTGTACCAGATTTGTATGTGAACGTTCCTGATGTATGGTCCGAATCAAATACAATGTCTCCAACGTTGTTTATGGTATTGTATTTTACTTTTATACCCAGCACTGTGTCTTTCGTTGCTGTGTCTGATGTTGCAAATTCAAAAACCTTGGCCCCCACAAATGACGAGTTGGGATATGTTGTTGTATCAGCAAAGCTGGTGTGTGTGTCATCCCACATGCCGAACAATGGCTGTTGGTTTACTCCTGTCTTCTGCTGTGACTCTTTCCAAGTGGTTGTCGCAAGGTCATAATAAAAAGTCTTGCCTTGGTTCGCTGTTCCAAATTCTACGAACACACTCTCGTTGCTTGCCGGGGTTGCGTCCGCTTCTGCAGTGAGTGAAATCACCTGTGTGCTGTCTCCTGCTGTCGCGAAGCTGACCTTGTATACCTTGTTCTTGACTATGGGATCAGTGTCTGCCGAGAATATTACCCTCATTCCTTCTGTCAACGAAACACCATCAACTATGTAACCTGTCTGAAGTACCACATCACTGAAGGCATCCGTGGTCACAATGTCATACAGCGTTACTGAATTCTTAGCCACAGTTCCGTGATTGTAAAGTGCAAGTCCCGAATCAAATTCTATAACTGGTCTCTTTGCCCTGTCTGTTTCGTCCAGAGTCGGTGTGTATCCGTTTATTCTGGCTGTTTCTTCTATGACCGATTTATGGAACCATCTGTTGTATCTTGACCATGCATTCTGATCTCGTGAATCTCTTTTTATTGTTATGTAATCCTTGTCTTCAGGTCTAAAGAATGCCTTGGCATAGGGTCTCGAGTCATACCCAACCGCATCGTAAAGTATTGTGCTTTCTGTGGCATAACTTGCCGGTGTTATTAGAGCGTCAACATCGGTCAGTGTTATCGATTCGCCAACACCCTCCACGTAGTATTCCTTGTCACGGTATGTGGAGTTAGCATCCAGCTGATCTGCTGTGAACTTTACTTTCATACCATTGGATAAATTTAATGTTCTCAAACTGTAATTCTTAACACCTATGATGTCATCCTCAGGATCAATTTTCGCCAATGTGTTTATGGCTCTGATCTGTAATATACCATACATGGCATTATGGTTACCACACTGATAGTACAGTGTGTCAGGACCGCCTGTAAGCGGAACTGTGAATGTCACCGTGCCGTTGGCGACACCGTTGTTGGTCACGCCAGTCGAGTGTACTGTTGACGTTGAACCATCTTCCGCCACCATGCTCTTGTACGGTTCTGTCATGATCCAGAAAGGATGTCCCTTTGCATTGACTTTGAATTTGTATGTGTTTCCCCTGTAAAGTTTTACTATGGGATTATTTTCTCCCGGTCTGTGACCGAAATTGTATGCACCCTTGGCAAGATTGACCACGTCATATTCTGCCACTACTGATGGACCTACCGAATTTATATCTAGTGCGTCTGGGCCAGTTGGCAACCAAAAGTATTCTCTGTAATTGATCAGCTTGTCGTAGTCTATCGCTGGGTTCCAAGCATATACAGTCTCCTTGTTCAGCCTGTCATGGTTGTCCACCTTGCCGCCAAAGTACTTGATCTGGTTTATGTAGTCATCATATGTTCCTGTGAACTTGACCTGATCCTCAGGATTTATTGAAGTTGTATCTCTGTCCGTGTATGTCACCGCAGGTTCTAGTTGGTATGCCATCCTATCTCTGCTAGTAGCTGTGAGATATGTGTCTGTTACTGATCTAGTGTAAGCATCCTTCCTACCTATGTGACCGTCCAGTCTCTCCAGTGCACCTTTCTGTACCAAAGGATCCAGTGTGCTTGACAGGAATCTCTGGTTGGTGTCTGTCCTGTAGAACGCAGGTAGGTGCTGTACAGTCCTTCTGTATTCGTTGTTGCCTTGCTTGACAACTTCGTTATTGGTTAATGCGTTTGTTGGATTGTCGGCCATTAGTATCCTGATCCACTACTGCCGGAACTTGAACTTGATCCCGATCCTGTTGTAGTAGAGCCTGACACTGCTGATCCTGTTGTGGTGTTGGTTGTGGCAGTTGATGTAGACGTTACCACTGAACCGGAGGATGCTAACTGATTGGCTCCTAGTGCTGTAATAATCGAAACATCATCAACGGTGGCCCCACTGATAAAAATCTCGTCTGCCGCGGAATTGATCTGGAACAGAGACCCAAATGTCTGTCCTGCTTGGTTTGGCACAATAACCGCTGTCAGTAAGTCTGGAGCAAGTTGGTTGTGTACATAAGCGGCTAATTCTGTGAAGTAAAATGCATCTCCAAAATCCCAGTTGTCTAGTGCAAAGAATTCGTTGATTGCGGCAATCACTCTTGTCTTGATCACTGCGTCCGTGACGTTTGTTTTTGTGTTCTTGACTACTTTGAATGTTGCTTGTAGTTCTTCGTCTGCGTTTGAACCAAAAAGTATCTTGTATTTCACTGGGTGATAAACTATCTGGTCCGATAATGATTTCAATGGGTTTAATGTACCCGAGTAAGATATCCTCATCTGGTCTGAAGTTGAAGCGGCTGGTTTGACTCCGCTATCTTGTAACCATATTCTAAATAAGTTATCGTATGTTCTTTCCAACATGTATATGTCAACGATGTTTGACACACTTGGATCTATCCTTGTTTCCTGTCCAGCGTTGTGTCTGTACTGGAAGCTGATAGAACTACGGCCTCTCCTCACTATGTAATCTGTGTTTGTTGTCAGTGTGTTCGTGGTTGTGCTGTATTTCTTGATCACGTCCTCTGCACTGTCATAGAAATAAAACAACTGGCCGTCTGTGTACGCAGTGCTGTTTACGTTTATATCTGTTTCGTTCTCGGTCACAATGAAATTTGTTGCGGCATAGAATCTGTATCTCTCTATGGTATCGTAAGAAATGTACTTTTCAAAGAACACAAATTTAGTAGAAACTGAAGTGTCCGGTTCTACCACTATGTCAAATATTTCCGGATTGTCAACAACTCCGTCGTCGTCGTCGTCAAAGAAGCCGACCTTGATCTTCCTGTTGTCCTGGAAGCCATCTGCTTCCGTCACTGTGTCCACAACCTGCCATGTGATTGGATAACCTATGCTTTTGCCTGTTGAAACGATAGAGTTTATCTTTAGGATCTTCACAGTGTCCTTAACACTTTTTCCTGTCTTGTAGTCGTAAATTTTTTCTTGTACATCATAATGAAATTTGTTCTGTGACTCTGATTCAAATATGTAATCTAATTTCCTGTACTGTACCGTATATGTGTTCCCATCATTAGTGAACTTGAAAAACCAACTGGCATCTAGATTTGTGCCTGTTGTACTTCCTGCACCTGCAGTGGCAAAAATATCGTTCGTGCTTAAATTTGTTGATGTGATAACTTTAAATTCCTGCGAATCTTGATCATACCTCAATCCAAATTCTTCAAATGCCTCTATCCTGTTAACCATGTCTGCTTCCAAAGTTGCTGAGAATGATGTTGTGAAAGCTGGTATCACTGCATTTATCACAGATCCATCTGGTATTATGTCGTTGATCGTTATTGGTCCTGTGCCATCTTCAAGATTTCCTACACCCCCATTGGCTCCATCTAAAACAACTGCACCTATCTTGGCCCATGCCCTGTCCTCTGCGTTATCTGTACCTGCTGTTACTAACTTGTCGTTTAAAAATTCTCTGGTGTCGGGTGATGTGAATTTAATCAGTGCACCTACTTTTGCATATTTCAAATTTGATGTTGCGGAATCTCCAACAACCAGTGCACCTCCTGACGTGAAGTAACCCGTGTTGGTGTTTGTTCCTGTTGTTGTAGAATTCCAAGTTGCACTAAGACTGCTCAGGTCCTTGGTAGCGTACTTCAGGTAGTAGAACTGCCTAGCATATGCTTGTTTTAATTTTGCTTCGACTGATGTGTCTATAGTTGACTGTATCTCACTCCTGTTGTTGAATGCGAATGTGAACTGCTGTATACTTTCATCTCTGTATAAAATTCCGTCTTCCGCGAACACGTTCACGTTTGAGTATGCACCTGTCGGATCTAGCACTTCCTTGGCCCTTGATATGCCTGATGCTGATCTGTTCACTGATCGTACTTTGACTATTTCCTGTGATGCTGAAAGTGGCACGACCTGGTAGTCCTCGGCAGTGATCATTCTGTTCTGTGAATAATAAACCTGTGCGGCCTTTTCCTTGATCGAAGCGTTTGATTCTGTTGCGGCACTGTTGTACACAGATGATTTCAAACCCATTGTTATTGTCAGTGTCTGTTGTGCACCATTGCTGTCCGTGTATGGTATTGTGACTTGTACATTCTGCATGTCAGCTGGTTGTATAGCGAACTTGGCATTGTCACTAGTCCTGTGATATGCTCTGAACGAACCTAATGGAATATTTGAAAAATTGCCGTCTCCAAACACAAGGTCAACAGAATCGTTGTTTTTAGTCACAACATTGTAAGTGTCTCTCTCTGCTTTTGACAGTGAGTTGTATATTGCATTGTTTCCTGCCAGTGATGGTACCATAGTCCATTTTTTTGATAGCTGTCCAAACTGGTCCAACTGGTACAACCACACATCAGTATCGTTGATGTCTGTTGCCGCTAACGAGTACACGTAGTTCGTTACGGATGTTGCTACACTAAAGTCTATGCTTTGTAAACTTCCTTGTTTGAAAAGGAAGAAGAATCCTGTGTTGTTAGAACTGTCACCGGATCCATCTGATCTGTATGTGTATGTTAACCCAGATCCTACTACAGGATCTGCTTCATATATCGATTCCGAATTGTTTATCGAACTTGGTACTACTTCAAATTGCCTAGAGGTTCCTCCCACACTTTTTGTAAAGTTGAATATTGGTAGGTCAGTCTGGTTGGAACTTAATGTGTACACCTCTGTTGATATACCGCCTATCGCTCCTGACTCCCTGGGACTGCCGAATAGTTGTCCTGTCTGGTTGGCCGCGTTCAGTATTGATGTGAACTGTTCTCTGTAATTTGAGTTTGCACTATCATTCCAGATCACTGTGGAGTTAGCAAGATTGGTTCCTGTTGAATCTGCAACGTCCTGTGTTGTAGATATAGAATCGATTTTTAGAAGTCCTGTTGCTGGTAGATTTCTCTTTGCATTGTAGTTGATCAGTCTTGCCAACCTCAACACCGAATTTCTTCTCTCGGCTGTTTCAAGGAAATTTTCCCTAGCGTTTAAATCTACTCTGAATGAAAGTGCCTGAGCCACATAAGCGATCAAATCTATAAGTGCAACATATTCAGAACTTTCCACGAAGTCGTTGAAATCATCTGGGTAGTTCTCACGTAGGTATGCCACCATGGTCCTTCGAAGTGTCTCGAAGTCGTAACTCTTGAAATCTGCCTGCTGGAATGACTGGTAGATCTTCCTCCAATCTTCGGCAACTAGTAATCTGTTTTGTCTGTCTGTTGTGGCCATAATGTATCAATGTGTTAACAACGATATTTATGTGTTAGGAAATGTGCGTACTTTAAGATAGGCGCAACAGTGAGTTCTCATCAAAGTTGAATTGTAATTTTTCAGTTATGTTCAAGGGAACATACGTGATAGTTGCCTGTATGGCTATGCCGTGATCCACTTCAGATACCACTATTTCCTCTGTGGAGATACGTGGATCTGCGTTTAGATTGGCTGTGATGTCCTCGACAATGGCATCTTTGAGTGCATCTGTGAACGGTTCGAACAGTGCATCGTATATTATAGTGCCAAATTCTGGATTCTCCACCCTCTCGCCCTTACGTATGCTCAACCTGTTGATCAGGTCCTGTTTGGCCACTTCAAAGTCGTACAGCTTGAAGTTCTTCTTGTCCGCCCTGGAACTGAACCCCTTGAAGGTTATCGAGTTGCCTGAGCCACTTCCGCCACCGCTACTGCCACCGTATGCCATTAGTTCAATCTCCTAAATTCAACATCCACCTTGCTGTAATCTACCATGTAGTATCCTGTGTCTGTCATTTCTCTCGCCCATGGAACTTCCTGTGCCATCACGCCCTCGTATGTTCCTGCTGACTGTTTGTATTTAAACGAATATATGTTGATGCCCGAGGGTGACTTGCCAATTAACTTGATGTCTTCCTTGAGTCTCACATCACTAAATCCTTTAAAGAAGGTACTTACTGCCGTTCCAATTCCACTGCTGGCTATGGAACTTCCCAACGAACCTAATGATGCGAAGGCTCCTGTTCCACCAAGAGAGATTCCCCCGACTGACTTCATCAACGTGGAGAATCCCGACGCCTGGAAGCTGGGACCGTAACCACTGTGTTTGAAGAATTTTGATGCCGTACTTGCTATGCTAGATGACGTTAACACGTTTGTGATGTTACCTGCCAAGACATTCTTGTACACGTTTGTGACCGTGCTTATGTCGTTTGCCACTGATCCAATGTTTCCAATGTTTAGGTTTCCTGTTATGCCCTGTACATTTTTCAACACGTCATTTAGACCTGTGCCATATACGTTTCCACTTGTCCCAAATTCATCTAAAACGTTTCCTGCTCTACTGCTCCCCAGTGAGAACAACTTCCCGGCATTGTTGACGAACACGTTGTCCTTGAACAACTGCACCGCACCATTTCCGGATATGCTTTCTATCACTTGGTTGGTTAGCTGTGTCGTTACATTGGATTTGACACTGGCTATTGTGTCGTTGACGTTGAAGTTCTTCAATTTGTTGGATATGCTTTCTATATCTTTGAACGTGCCCTTGGCCTGGTTTAGTACGTTGAATGTCTTGTCATAGTTGTTTCCAAATTCTGTCACAAACTCTCGTGCCTTGATAGCATTTGTGGAATTGCCCATCTTCTCTTTGAGATATCTCTCCGAGTCTGCCTGGAACTGACCAAGCCTGATGCTCTCTATGGCTGATATCCTATTTTTCTGTTCCATGTACTCCACCGTACCCGGTGTGCTGGAA
>Ga0208814_1000637_pt1 | contig 19597 bp, 10 predicted proteins | sample MalvirAntarct_55_FD_184253 | JGI IMG/M metagenome (GOLD analysis project Ga0208814, IMG submission 184253) | Marine viral communities from the Global Malaspina Expedition - Malaspina viral metaG Antarct_55 (SPAdes) (version 2) | ecosystem: Environmental > Aquatic > Marine > Oceanic | place...
AAAAAGGGGATCTCGTATGAGGTCCCCTTTTCTGGTTACAGGAATTTGTGGGTATGGTACGCCCAGTGTGTTATTCCTTATAATTGTGAAACGTTAATTTATACATTAACTTGTTCCATGCGTGTTGCAATTTGTCAATTAGTTTTTTCATAATTTATTTCTTTTTAGTATGACCGTAGCCTTTTTTCTTTAATGCTAAATGCTCTTTCATAGTTTTAACAAATTTAACTACTCCACCAGAGCCATACATGTTATGTGGCTTCATTTCTTTAGAATCAGATTTCATTTTAGCAGGAGATCCTTTCACTTTGTTAAGATTAGGATTATTCTTTTTAGCTTTAGGACTTGCTTTTCTAGATGCTTCAGCTATTATTGCACCAGCCGCTTTTTTAGAAACACCTGACTCTTTTTGTACTTTTGCTTGCGCTTTTTTAAAACTCATAATTATTTATTTTACGTTACTTGATGATGATCTTCTTTTACCCATACCTACTTTCTTCTTAGCGCTAACAACTTTAGCTTTCTCAGCAGCAGACATACTACTCCAAGTTTTTGGAGATTTACTATTAACCTTCTTAGAAGGTCTACAAACTTTTGTGTTCTTGTTTTTAGAAGAACCACATTCGTTTCCTTTTTCGTCTTTCCATTTTTCTTTGAACCATCTTCTTAAAGATGCTCCTTTTTCAGTCTTCATGACTTTATTAAGTGGAGATACGTACATTACTTTCCTTTGTTTTTTCTACATTTAGCTATCATACCACTAGCATAAGCCGATGGAAACACTTTGTGAGCTTTTTTAGCTTTGTAATAGCATGCATCTTTCAATTCGAATGGTGACGAGGTTACTTTTTTTGTTATCATAGTTATATTTATTTTTTTTCACAGCTTCCTTTAGCTCCTAATGTTGTTCCTGGTTTTCTTTTAAATCCATCCCAACAAGCGTCAAGTGGTGAAGATAAATACTTTTGTTGAAAAACAGATGGTTTGTTTTGAATTTTTTTTCTTCTAGCCATTATTTATTTTTATAAGTCCATATTACGTTTTGTGATTTATCTTCATCAATGTCTACATGTATAAATGTATTTCCAATACCTAGTCTATTAAAACCTACTTCTAATAATATTTTAATTAGCTTAAATCTATCTAAAGATTTACTACAAGCTATGTCAACAGCTAGCCCTTTTAAATGAGAGGAAGATTCTACTCCACCAACTTTAGCGTTATGAAATCTAGTTCTGTATCCGCTATTTATTTTTATAGCTTTACCATACTTTTTTCTAGCATCATCTAGCATATACAATATTTTTAAATCCATACTAGATCCACTTCCTTCTAAATCAGGAGAATCAAATTCTTTTATTTTAAAATATCTCATATTAATTTCTTCTACGTCTAGTACGTGATCTTGTGCGAGTTCTTGAATTAGTTCTTCCGCGAGCTCTTGTATTACTTGAGCTTTCTTTTTTTATACCTAATTCCCATTCACCCCAACCAGCTACTAAAGCCATTCGTTTGTAAGTTTCTAATTCAGCATCTGACGCTGACTTTAAATGCTGTATTTTTTTTATAACTCTATCTAAAGGTATATTTGTTGCTGCTGAAACAGTATTACCTAAGGCTAAATAAGCTGGATTATCTAAACTAAATCCTGTATTTTTCATCTCATCCATGTTCCATGACATAGTTCTACCTACTGATCTAACTTTTCCAATCTTAGATGATATAGGTGGAGATATTTTTAACAACTCTAAAGCTGCGTTTTCATATTTAGGATTTTTCTTTTCAGATTGTTCATATAATTTCATAGCCGTGTTTTTAACAACACTAAATACAGCTCCACCAATACCCATACCTCTAAGCAGCGAGTCAGCCATACCATTAGCAATTCCTATTGTTTTCTTATCAACCTCATCCTCATCGTCAAATGACAGAGCAAATAAGGCCTGCTGTAATGCATTAAATAACAAGTTCTGAGCTACACCATAGTACATTATCTTAGATATATTAGTTTTAGCATCTCCACGTCCATTCTTAAGATCGCTAGCGGCTTTTTTAATCAATCTAGCATATTGCGCTGGGGTGTTTGCAAAAGCTAATACAATACGTCCTAATGGACCCGCTTGCTGAGCACTAATTTTATCTGGTCTACTAGATTGTTGAGACTCTTCTGCTATTTCTCTAAAATCACGCATAGCTTGCTTTTCTGCCGCCAATGGATTCATACCTTCTTTGATTAAAGATTGTAATCTATTTCTATAAAATGTAGCTCCACCAGAAGCTATAGCAAAACTATCAGCTATCTGTGTAGGTAGAAATCCTAGTTTAAGTAGCTTATTTATTACTCCTCTTACTCCATTTTCTTTTGCTACATTAGCAATGTCTGCTTCATTTACATTTATTTTTAAGCCGTCACGTCTTTCAGTTAAAAAGTCTGAATTAAATAATTTCTTAAAATCACTCCAATACTGAGGTTGATTAGCAAATGCTTTACCAGCTGCAAAAATATTATTTTCTTTAAAATTAATAAAGTTAACCGCAGATAGAGTCTGCAATACAGCTGATCTAGTATTAAAAAACATTATAGCCGCTGTAGATCCATTTAACCAATCCGTTACTCTTCCTGTTAATGTATCTCCTCCAAACGTTCTGTTAGTACCAGTCTTCATTCTAGCTAATATATTTTCCATAGCATCTCTATACGGTCTACCGTAAGCAGCTTCCATCTTGTTTAAATTTTTTTCAGAAAATATAATATCAGCATTTTGTTGCCATTGCTCTAAATATTGTTTACGTTTAGTAGTGTTTAAAGTTTCTAATAAATCGGTTGTTATAGTACCTGTAACCCAGGTATCTTTAGGCGTTACATATTCAGTTCCTTTGTTAAGCTTCATCACCTCTTGAGCAAATATCTCTAATTCAGGATCATTTTTAACTATATCTGTTAGCTCTTTTAAATCAGCTTTAGATAATCCAGGTATATCTTTACCTATTTGATCCCATATGTATACTCTAACGCCTTGCTCTTTAGTAAACTCACTTCCAGGAAATTTCTTTTTTAAATCTTTTGGCACAACGTTTAATTCTTTTTTAAGAGCTTTAAAGTTTCTACCAAGCGTGTTTCTATCTCTAGTTATACTTTCTATGGCTCTAGCGTATGGATTCAAAAGATTATCTTTATACCAAGTCATTTGAGAATCTCCAATCTTACCTTTACCTAAAGTTTTATATAATAAACCTGCAAAATCCTCAGCAGACGGAGGAATAAAAAGATCAAACTTACCTCTATCTTTACCTACTAAACGAGCTTTAACTTTAGCGTAATTTTTTTCAGCTGCTATACCTGTTGAGTTTTCTATTATTTTATTAAATTCAATGTCAATGTTTTCACTAAACTTTATTTTAGCTTGTTGAACTTTTGATTTAACGTCCAATACAGATAAAGCATCTTTAACGGCTTTAACATTACCAATTGCATCGTCAGTAAAGTAAAAATCATTATAACCATTAGCCGCTTTGCCGACTATCCAACCAGCTTTAGCTTGTGGAGAACCATCTCCTAGACCTGTTATATTATTTAAAGGTATATCTAGTCCCAATGATCCTAAAAACTCCTTAATTGGACCCGCAGCATCAGCTGGGCGCGCCGTGAGAACAAATATATCCTCAGATCCTCTTACTTCTTGTATTTTTTTAGCTACTTCAAACAGAGGTCCTTTCTTACCATCCATTACTTTGCTAAACTCTGAAAAGTCCCAAGTAGCGCCTTCAGCCTCCATAATACCTGCATTTTTAGCAAAAGTTTCAGCGTCTATTTTACCAGTAGTTCCGTCAGGCATTGTATAACCTATTTTACTTTTAGTTCTAGCAAGCGTGTCATCAAAATCAAATACTCTTATTTTTTTAACAGGAGCATTTAAGTCTCTAGCTATATCTAATGCTTTATCAGATTTAGCTAAAGCATTGATACTTTCCTGTACAGTTATAGGTTTTGAGTACTTTATGATTTTAGCTAATTCACTATTGTTAGACTCACTAGCTTTAATTTTATTTTTAATGTATTCTTTAGATACTTCAAAGCCCATTTCATTTATCATAAACTCTTGTTGAATAGAGTTACCGTTAGCTAGCATCATAGTCGCTGGATCTATTCCACCGTTATTATTTCCAACATTTATATTAAAATATCTCGCCCATATACTATCGCTCATCACCCAGCCTTCAGGTGTCTTTTCTGTATAATTAAATTTAACACCTGCCTTAGTTGTTCCTTTTAATTTTTTATCATCAACATTAAGTAGAGCTACTTGAAAATAGTTTTTTTCTACGTTTTTAAAAGATTCATTAACTCTACCATTTAAAGCTTCTCCAAATAAATACTTAGCTATAAGACTAGCAGGTAGTGTGTGCTCTTGCGTTATTAAGTTTGTTTTATAACCTTTTTGATAAGCTTTCCAAGGAGCTGCTCTTCTTATAAAAGCCCCTTGATAACCACTAGTAGAAGCCAATAAAGCTACAACCATAGGTACGTTTTTTTTATTTTTCATAACATTTTCTAATGCTAGGAATATATCTTTAAGACCTTGTATTGAATTTTCTTGTGATTTTATAAATTTAGGATCTTTAAGTAAAACTTCTAAAGGTTTTTTCTTAGCCTTAGGGTTTACTTTCTTAAACATGTCTTCATAAACTTTTGTTTCAGGAGCAAATTTAACGCCAGATTCTTTAACTCCTGCTATCCAAATTTTAGCTTCTGATACATTTAAAAAAGGTAAACTACTAGCATAATCTCTACCTATAGTTTCACCAGCTTGATTCTTTATACTCTTAGTAGTTCCTTGAAGGTTTCTCCATAAGCTTTCCGGTGTCTTAGAAACAAGACCACTACTTATAGCTGTGTCTAAAAACAACTTTCTTCCCTTAAGAGTATTCATGTTAATAGGAGTTTGACCAGTTGCTTCAACTATTTTTTTCCAAATTTTAGCATTTACAGAAAAATCATTGTCAGTGGCTAAAAAATTTTGTTCAGCTAATAATATATTTATATTTTTTAAAGCAGTTTCGCTAAACATATTCTTACCTCTTCCAGCGCCTGTATCTACTCGCTGTTGTGGAGTTAAGTCTTTTTCAGTTCTAACTAATTCATTAGTTATATTTCTATTTACTATATCAATAATACCTTTTATTACAGAACCTCTTGGAGTTCTTGGATTTATAGGCACAGGTTTACTGCCTCTAGGTCTACCTATTTCTTCTAATATTTCATTGCTAGTTAAGCTTTTTCTTAGTATATACGCAGATAAATTTTTGCCTCTTTTACTTTTAACATAAAAAGCTTTAAGCATTTTATCAGGCACACCTGTTGACGTTTCAATAAGATCTTTAGATGCTCCTTCTAGCACTGCTCCTTCTGGAAGAGTGTTTCTAATGTATTCTATATTATTGCTAATAAACATAGCAGCTGTAGTAGTTTGTCCTTGAGATAGGTTTTTATTTTTAAAACCAATTTTACCCTCAGGTATACCAGTAACTTCGCTAACTACTTTAGCGGTTAAACCTTTTAATTTTTTATAAGATAAATCTTTATCTTTTATCTCCGCTTTTGCAATAATATCTTTAGCTTCATTTAATTGCTGTTCAGATAATATTTTAGTTGCTTTAGTAAGCTTAATATCTTTTTCTGCAGTTTTAGTTTCATCTACAGCAATCTTCTCAGCTGCTTCTATGCCTTTAGTTATACCCTGCTCAACGCTTTGTATACCAAGTCGTTTTGCTAAGTTGTTTGCTCTTAGAAATGATCTATTGACTATAAATTTTTCAAGGTCTTGTTTTCCATTAAACTCTTCAATAACCATTGTTTGTATATCACTACGCATAGATTCTTGAAAATCTTGCCTTGATACACTTTTCTTAGCGTCAACTGCTATAGGATCGTATAATGCCTTGGTTCTATCAGTAACTATTCTACCTATAATAGGATCAATGCTTTCTAATATTTTGTTCTCTAATCTAGTTTCTTTACCTCCTTTAATAGGTTCTTTACCGTATTTAGCAGCTAATTCTTGATTTTCTTTTTTAATAGCTTGAAGATCATTAACTTCTATAGATATAGATGCGTCTTGCTCAGGTGTTAATTGCTTATTTGCTTTAGAATCAGCTACTTTAGAATCTATATCTGATATAGCATCACCTTGCTTAGATACAAGATCTTTAACTATTACGCCTTCCTGAGCGGCTTTAATATCTTTTAAGGTAAGTGTTCCGTCTGAGATCTTTTTACCTAATCCAACCACGAAGTTGAATATATCTTCTTCGCCTTTAAAATCAAATTTATAGTCGCTTGCAAATTGCTTTTGAACCATAACGCCGAATAAGCCGGCAATACCTTTTGCTTTTATTTTTGGACCAACTCTATCTCCAGCAACTTCCTCTAAAAATCTTGCAATAACTTCGTCAGAGTCTAAAGATCCATCTTCTTTTCTTACACCTGCTGAATCTAATATTCTTTTATGAGCTTTAGGAAATTGATTTTTTAAACTAAGCAGTAATTGATTCGATATAGATTCTAAGCCGCTTTCGTTTTTAATATTTTTTAATATTCCCCACAAAGCTTGATGGCCTACTTCATGAGTTCTAATATATTTTCTTTGATTTAACACTTGGTTTTCAACAACTGCTAAAGTAACTTTTGGTTTAGAAGGATCTAAGTTTTGAACAGCAACCCCATCATTACCATTTTCTATACCTTCGATAGCTTGTTGTTTTAGCTCAGGTGTTAAATTTTCTTGTTTATTTATATAATCAACAGCTTCTGCTTTAGTTTCAAATGATTTAAAACCTCCATCAAAAGTTTCTTTATTTGATTTATTTTTATTATTTTCTATTCTAGCTTTATCACCAAAAAACAAATTGTAAGCTCTTCTATCTATATCTTCTTTTGTAGGATTTTTACCATCACTCTCACCTATAAGTTGTTGATTAGCTGACTCCATGTATTCATCATAAGCTTGCTTGTCTATAGCTTTAAACGCTTTAAATTCTACTTCATTTTTTGAAAGAGCTCCTTTACTTAACGCGTCTTCTTTAGCGTTTGCTAATGACTTAAATTCACTATTGACATATGCTAATTGTTGTTGTTTTTGTGTGTCAGTTAAAGATTCATCAGCTATTATTTCTTTAGCTTGATTTTGTAGTTGAGATTGCTTTGCAGTTATTTTTGTAATTGCATCAGCGCCACCTTCTGTTATTGTATTGTTTATTAAAGTTTCATTGCTTTTTATTAAACCATCTCTAACTTTAGTTTCAGCTTCTATAGCTTTAGCGTATATATCTCTCCCACCATCTGTTTGAGCAGTGTTGTAACGTAAACTTAATTCGTCTAATTTTTTTTGAGATTTTCTAATGTCTCCTAAAGAATTGTAATTAGACAGGCTAGCGTTATATAAGCCTCTAAAGTATGGAGTACCTGAAAACAGCAAGCTGAATCCAAATGCAGAAAATCCAGCATGATCCATACCTTCTTTAAAATCTCTACCGTCAATTAAATTTTGACCTCCAGTGTTTGCCATTTCAGATGCAGTACTTAAAAGTATTTCAGATACAAAACCTGGACTTTGCGTTTTTAACCATGCCTTAGCACTAGTGTCTATAGCTCCTTTTTGACCAGCAGAAATCCATCTAGATTTAGCCCCTTTAAGTAATGGTACTTTACCTATAGCAACATCAGCGGCGTCTAATAAACCGTAGCCAAGAGCTTTTAAATACTGTTGACCTTGACTATATCGCTCGCCTCCCTGACTCATTTCATAATTCATGTCATTTAGCTTCTTACCGGCGCTAGTTATACCAATAAGAGCAGGAGCTGCAGAACCACCTGATAATGCGATAGCTGCAAAAAACGGTAATTGAGTACTTGCTTCTTGCAATAAAAATTTACCAAAATTTGTACCTGATGAGAACTTATCTTCAAAAGAAACATCACTAACAAAAGATTGTCTTTTTTCTTGAGAAAACTTACTGTATTCTCCTCCTATAAGACTTATTAACTCTTTGTATAGAGGTTGTTGTTGAGATGAGCCTTCGGCAGCAGATCTTATACCACCAGCAATTATGTCTGTTATTCCAAGACCTATGTTAGCAGAGTATTTATCTATAAGGCTATAGTTTTTAGCAGATGCAGTCATAGACAATTTAATGTCTTCCATGTCTTCAGCAATTTTACGCTGAGAATCCATTAAGTTATTGACATTAGATTTACTAGCATTAGCCTGACTATGCACGGCTCTATACATGTCGTAAAAACCTTTTGTTATTTTTTTACCATTTTGCAATTCTATAATAGTAGGATCTTGCTTGTATGTAATACCAAGCTCTGCTGCGGCTTTTATCTGATCAGTACCGCGCTCCTCTAGAAGTAGATCATCTTGACCCATTATACTTTTTTCTAAAGAAGATTGCAAGGCTTTACTAGATTCCATAGTATCACCTGCTATTATTAATTTTGTAGAATTTTGGTTCCAATCTTTAGCATTTTTATTTTCAAGAAATATATTGCTAGCATACATTTCTTCCTTGCTAATATCTCCGTTTTCTATTAACATTTGATTAAACTTAGATTTAGCATCTATAATAGCCCTACCATACAGCTGAGCTCTTACTTGTTTTTCAGCAAGTTTTCTAACATCTTCAGAACTTAACTTATAATTAGCTTTTGTATTAGCTTTTATTATAGCGTCTGAAGCTATCTTTATTTCTTTTTCATAAGGATATATGGTTTTAGTAACCGTATTATCTCCATTACCACCAAAATCAATACCAGGCGCCATCATAGATCCACCACTATAAGATCTTGTTTTCTTTGTTTCTTCGTAAGGCGTAAATAAGTCTTTATTATCTTTAATGTCTTTTGTATTTTTTACAATAGCATCTTTTACAAGTTGATTGTTACTGTCTACTACTTTTCTTTTTTTAAGTTGTTTGTCTTTGTTTTTATTCCATGCAGCGAAATTAATAGACTTTTTATTATCTCTTATAAGTTTATCTAATGCTTTTTTACTTTTTTCTTGAGTTTCTTTATTTCCAAACTTAAGATCTATTGTTTTACCATTTAAAGAAGCTGTACTAATTATTCTTGAGCCTTTGCCTATATATTCTACTTTAGATTCAAAAGTTAAATCTGAATCTCTATATAATTCTTTTAAAGCATCTACTCCTTCTCCTTGTGGTTTAGAAAATACAGTTTCACTAGCTTCTGTTTCAAACTCGCCAGTCATTGAATTGTATCCTTGTCTTTGATTAGGTACGTTTATAAAGTTATTTAATTTTTCCTCTTCTTTTTGTTCTTTTTTATATACTTTTTCATCTTTACCTAATTTAAAGTCTATTATTTCTTCTTCAGGTAAAAAGTCTTGACTAGGTATTATAGGTGAATCCGAAGAAACCTCTTCCGATTTTAATACCCCACTGAATGGCTCTTCTGTGGCATTTACATCCGAGCCCACATTCTTTCCCGGCGTTAGATCTTCATTTAGTTCTTGTGCTTCAACTTGCTCAATTTCTTCTTCAGGCCCGCTAACCCGTGTTGCGTCTGGATACATAGCTAAAAAAGTTGATTTTTCAGATCCTGAAAAGTCTGTTATGTCAACATTCTCGCCGTCTACTTTATATACTTCTCTTTCTGAAGCGCTGCTGTTTTCTGCCATTATTCTGTCTTTGAATTAATTTCTTTTAAAGCTTTTGTATTTATATATCTAACATACTGACTTGTATTCATACTAGACTGTTTTGGATACTTTTTCTTTAATGACGCTACCTTGCCTTCTACTGCGAGGTGAACTTTTACGTCAGCATCTCTCTTTACATCAAGCTCTTTCTCATTTAAACCAGGGTTTTTCGCGGCAAAAACATCATTAGCTTGCTCACTTTCCCTGTATCTAGTTCCATTAGCTACAATTTTCTTAAAATCTAATTTATTTTGTACTCCTTCCTTGCTTTTACCAAAAATGTTATATTGATCTTCAAGAGATAATCTTTCATAAAACCTTTGAGCGTCCGTGGCGTCAGTTAAGTCATATGTTATTTTTTCTTTCTTTTTAGTAGTTCCTACGTAAAATTCAGCAGTTACCTTATTGTCTTTATATATTGGCTTAGAACCTTCTACAAAACCAGCCATCTTACCTACTGTAGCTGTTATATCATTGTTCATTTCGTCATATAAATCTTTAGCAACACTAGTTGATGCTGGACTACCGCTATTAGAATTATTCTTTTTGTATCTATCAGCTTGAGCCGCTAATTGAGCGTTTGTAACTGTAGTAATTTTCATGCCTTTATACATAAGTTTAGCATCTTTTTGTACTAACTTATAATAAGCCTCTCTCATTCGCTGTACGTCTTCCCAATCTTTACCGTCTTCATTATCAGCATCGTAATTTACTTTTACCTTTATAGGCTTCTCTCCTGGTTGCCTGCTTATATCATTATAATAAACGGCTTTATCTTTGTCAGTCATTCCGTTAAATTTAGCATCAGAAAGAGGTCTTGCAATTTTATCAAATTCACCCATAATCGGATCAACAGTATAAGTTATACCACCTCCATATTTTCTCATGTCAACGGTTTTAAAATTACCTGAATCAAGATTTGCTCTATATACATCAGAAGCGGGATTTGTTAAGTCTAGTATATCTTGCGTGCTTTCTGCAACCTCACGTATATTGCCACTTTCAACAGGAATTATGTTACCTGTAAGAAGATTGTTCATATCGGTATTTTGTATACCCTTAAATGGAGAAATCGTTTCACCTTTTGCGTTAAAAACATCCATACCTAAAACAGTTGATCTACCTGTAAAATCGTAATTCATTTTTTTACTACCTGTAGTTCTACCTGTTGCAAAAATAGTATTTAATAAATTTAAATGAGGTGTATCTGAGGCGTAACCTTGTTCTTTTCCTAGTCCAAACTTTAAAGCAGCTGCATGATCTTCACCAACAGTAGCAGTGTTTGCTAAATAATTAGCAGTAGTTGTACCCGCGGCTGCTACATTTCTTATTACATTATTTTCTTGTTCAGTTCTTTTAGATGGGTTAACCTGCAAGGCTTTGTTCATAGCTGCTACACCTGCTTTTAAACCATTATTTCCATCAAAATCAATTGAAGGATTTTCAGCTTGGGCAGTTATACCTTCATCATAAGCCTTGTTAGATCTATCAGCTGCATCTTTTACTATTTGTCTATTAAGTTTTGATCTTCTATCAAACTCATCTCCAATAGCTGAAGAATATTTTGACTCAACACTACTTAAAGTTTTTTGTAAATCTCTTACATATTGACCTGACTGTGTGTCTATTATTTGGTTTGGATTTTCGTAGCTCATTTATGTGTTTTTATATCCTTCGTTGTCATAATTTCCATCTTTCGAGCTAGTAGTTCCATAATTACCCGCTGTACTAGCTAATCCACCTATCATGCCTGTAAAAGCACCCATTGAATCTGCACCTGCTTGAGTAGCCGCGTTTCTAGCTTGATCTAATTGATTTGAAGTTCTATTTAATTCAGCGACTTCTCTATTTTCTCTAGTGCTAAACATTGATATTTCTCCTTTAGCTTGAGCATCTTGTACTCTAGCTTTTTCGCTCATTTTTAGCGTTTGTAAAGTTGCTTCTCCTTGAGCTCTAAGTTGTTCATTATTTGCTTCTTGTTTTTCTATACTAGCAGAAACACCTTGTTTTGATCTTAAAGCTGCTTGAGCTAAAGCAGTTGCTCCACCAGCGCTAGAACCAGTAGCTCTTATAGTGTCCAGCGTATTAGCTAATGATATATCCGCTTGTTCTATTTGAAGTTCAGCCGCTTGAGTAGCTACAGCTAAACCATCGTATGGGTTTGATAAACTACCGCTAAGATCTACAACACCTTCGTATGGGTTTGTAATAGCTTGTCTATTTTCTTCTAAAGTAGTAAGTTCTTTACTTAATCTATTAGCTTTGTCTTGAGCTGCTCTTTGTGCTCTTTTAGCTGATGCCATACCAAATATACCACCAAGAAGCTGAGCACCTCCAGATATAAGTGAACCTAACATTAAAGGACTCATAGCCGATGAAGCTACACTTGCTACCTTGCTTGCTGCTTTAATTGGACCCGCGCTGGCGCCCATGAAACCTCCTTGAAACATAGTTTTTGTTTTTTATAATTCATAATTATTTTTAATAAGACGATTCCGCGTAATTAGAAGATACTGCAAAAAGCTCTTTTAATCCTCCGGGATCTGTCACATTGTCTGTTGAAATTGTTACTGTTGCAAAATAACCTTTTATACCGCTCATGCTTTCTCCCCACAAAACTTCTCCATTACTAGCTGAACTGGTATTTATTAAATTAGCAAAATATTTGTTTTCTTTTCTGTCAAAACCAGCTCTTCTAATAGGAAAAGATAAAGCATCGGGATATTCATTACCAGCGTCATCATAAGATCCTTGAACATAACTCCATACTGATGGTATAGCCGGTGTTCCAGTTGTATCTCTTGTGCTTCTCCAAGTAGTAAAGAAAACGCTAGGTCCAGTATCATCAGAGAAAAAACTATCTACTTGCCATCCATTACTACCTTCGTAATTTACTGTCTGAAATACTTTAGACATGCTTACTTTTGGATTAAATATAAAAGTTACAGATGATTTTGTTGTAACTCCATAAAAAGTACCTCTTGGAATATCAACATTTAATAAATCTTTTTCAGCGTAATGTCTATATAAAGCCCCGTCTTTTAAACTATAAAAATTATTTCTAAGACTTAAAACTTGGTCTGGATTATAGCTAAAAAAGCTAGTCCAACCATTTACGTTTTCATCAAATACCGCTGTACTAAATTCAGAATTAGATATATTTATGTTTTGAGATAAATTTAAAACATATTGTTTATTATGTATATCCCAGCCAGCGTTTATTGACCCTTGTAAGCCATTTATATCAATATTGTTTAATGCATCTCTAAAATAGTCATACATACCATAATTTGATATTTCAGTTAAACCGTCTTTAGATAGTCTTAATACAGTATTTCTATCTCTGTCTGTAAAGTATTTTCTAAAACCATAAGATGCAAAGCTACCAGGATCTCTACTTATTCCAAAATTACCACCAAATGGCTGTATAGTACCTATAGTTGTATTTAAGTTTGAAATACTGCTATTACCTTCAGCTGTATATATAGCGTCTTTATCTATTAAAGCTCTAGATACTTTTGCTTCTTGAAATATTATTAAGTTAGTATCTTCCGCGTAAAGTCTTTGTATAGTGCCATTAGCTGGATCAGCCGACTTGGTTATATCTTCTCCTACAGAAAACACATTAGTATCATTTACGCCTGTTCTAGAATTAAATATACCTGAATATATTAAAGAATTGCCTCTTATAACAGCATTTGGCTCTTCTTCAACTAAATAAGCTTTTACACCATAGTCAACGTTAACATTATTATAACCTCCGCGTATTCTAGCTTCTTCAATAACCCAGTTATTTGAGCCTAATTCACCTACAGGCACTTGAGGAAAACCTCCAATTTCTTGAGGTATACCATTAGATCCATTCCAAACAGGATCGCTTGGAGCAGAGTTAGGTTGCGTTTTTTCTGTTTTTCTAAGAAGAAAATTATTAAAGTATTTTATTTCTATTAGTGCTCCCATATAATTATCACTTATTTTTATTTTTTATTACACTATACCAAAGTTATAAGCATTTATATTGTTTTGAGTTAAAGTAATTTGTTGATTGAATGGATCTGTTCCGTTTTGAGGTGTAATACAGGCAAAAAACTTATCTCTAACTTGACTAAGAGTTCCACTAGCTCCTCCATCTGTTGAAGCATAATACCATGTGTTGCTGTTGGTTGAGCAGGCTGCACCAGTTAAAGCATTAGTATGGTCAATATTTATATTAGTTGATGATCCAGATTGTTCAGCTAGTGTTTCAAGGCCAGTTGGTGAATTAAAAAAGTTTTGAGCATTTTGCGCGTAATATAAATAAAACCCATTGAAATTAGTGTCTGAAACTTTTAGTATTACATAACTAAAATATTCGTATTCATCATTTAAATTTGTATTTATTGTATAGTTGAATATTCCATTGACACTAGAAGTTGCACCTTGTTCTATAACAGCTTCCATTTTTATTGTTATAATAACTTGAGAATCAACTGTTCCAGGGTCTGAGCATATTAAAGTTATAGTGTAAGTATCAATTGGTATAGTTGAAGTAAAATTGTTTACTATTTCACATATACTTGTTTTATTAGTATCATCTAACCTAGAGTTTGCGCTAAAAAAACTAACAGTTGTTCCTGCAGAATTTACTTGATTAGCTTGTGGTATAATCCAATCTATATTTTTATTTCTATTATCATTTCCAAGCCAAGCGCCATTTGTGGCTGATACAGTAGTTATAAGTGAAGTATCTCTGGTAGTTGTAACAGTAAACGCTTGATTGCTATCTCCTTGAGGCGCAGTTATAATTGGAACTACATTTTTTAAAGTAGCAGATCTAGTATAGAATGTCTCAACCCCGTTAACTACCGCTTTGAAATTAAAATCAAATTGAGCTAATGTTGTATTAAATTGACTAAACCAAATATCTTGTATAAATTCTGTAGTAACTTTTACATTAAATAACCTTGAATTATTCGCAGTTTCAATAAGCTCAAAATATGGGCCCATGTTACCATTTAAAACATCTTGAGGCGTTTGTTCTCTGTTAAATACTGACACCAAAATAAAAGATGTAACATCAGCAGGTGGCACAGTAGAACCTAAGTTATCTGTTAATCTAAAATTAGTACTTGAAACGTTTTGATTAGTTTGTATTGCTTCTGTAAAGTTAGAATCATTAAAACCAGCTATTCCACCGGCAGCGTTCTCACTTGTAATTATCATATCATTAAGGTCAGATACTAATCCAGATGTTGTTGTTTCCCAGAATATATCTAATCTAGATTCTACAGGTTTTGTTTCAAAAATAGCTAATTCTTTAATTTTACCGTACTCTGTTAAAGTAAAAACCAAAGGCTGACCATTGTTTAACGTAACTTTTCTATTAAGAGTTATAGTTGGTTCTAATGGTAAATTTACATTTGGAATAGCAACTTCAGTAACAATAACATTAGAGTCAAAAACAGGCATATTAGGCCAAGTAACAACACTACCTGGTTTAACACTGCCGCTAAGCGTGTTGCAAATAACTGTTACTGAATCGTCAACTGCTCCGTTTACATTAGCAGTTCCGCCAGTTACTGTTAAAATATTTGTAACACCAAATTGATCTCCCAATGTTTGAGAAGTAATTATTTCAGCAACAAAAGGATTAGACTGTGCTTTAAAAAAAGTAGAATATGGACTTGTAGAAGAAGTTATTAAAGGTAAAGTTGTAGATGTAATATCAAAAGCACTAAACAATGACTCTACAGAAGATGTAGTAAAAGAAACGGCTTTAGGATAATACTGCGTATTAAACTGTAAAGGAGGAACTGATGCGTTTATGTTATTTTCTACCCTTCCAAATAGAATAACTGAACTTCTAAAAGTTTTATCCTGTGGTCCGACTTCTGATAAATCTCTAGGAACTTTATTTATATTATCATTTATAAGAGTAACAAATGAAGTATTTAGATTTGTTAAAGGGTCTAATAAAGAGCCTTTAACAGCTCCAGCTGTATAAACATTGTAATACTCTTGCTCCGTTTGTTTTACAACAACCTTATAAGAATACCAACCCAATGGATTATAATTAACACTACTAACATCTCCGTTATAAACACCTGGACTATTATCAGTAAGTGAAGGATCAGCTGGTATAGGTGCGTTAAATAATAATTTTAAAGAATTACCTAGCCATTGTGACGAATTTATAGAACTATCTATATAAGGTGAAAATAGTGTAGAACCTATATACGATTGAGCGCCTATTGTTACAGTATCTTCTGAGTTTGATAAAATTGTTGTAGACTGTCTACCAAACTTGTCAGACAAAACTATACCTACTTGATAATTTCTATTTGTTTTAAGAGAGCTATTAGGATATTCTATAACACTTGTAGTTGTTTGATCTGGCCCAAGAGGTTTAAAAGATAAAACATTACCAGAAGCTGCCGATATAGCTATATTAGTTGTTATAGAAGGAGCGTTGCCACCAGTAGAAGTTAAAACTCTAACAACACCTGCGGTAACTTGTGAAGAAAAACCTGTCACAATGTTTCCAATTATAACATCTCCAACAGCGTTATTTAAAGCTATTGTTGTTTGATTTACTATTGTATTAGTTACTACACCTGTTCCGGTTTGTAAATTAAAAGCAGCTTTTTCAGTAGCTGATACATTATAATTTAAAAACGATGGTGGTGTGTGTTTGTCTTGGAAATTACCATAAACAACTCTATTACTTATTATTTCTTGACTTAACGCTTTTACAGGCGTTTTATCATAAACTCTTATTACTTCAGAAGAAGGTAAAGTTTTATATGGTTTTTGAGATTGATAAGAATAATCAAAAAAAGTATCAGAACCTTTAGCGGTTATATCGCTTATAGGTATGCTTTCAACTATTTGTATACTAACATTATTTGATTCTTTGTATATTATATCTATGCTATCTACTAATAATGAAGAAGCTAAAGAACTAGCTGTTGTAGGTAAGGGTATTATTAGACCTATTTCATTGACTTTATTTTCCATAAAATCAACTATAGTAGAATCCATAGCTTGTTGTTGATCACCTAAAAATTGAAAATCATTTAAAAAATATCCATCCTGTTTTGGTATAAAACAAGGCTGCGTAAAAGGAGCCATTATTGAGTATTCTCCATTGTTAAATTTAAATCTATAGCTAAATCTAACAAATTTATCTTCTAAAAATCTAGGGTCTCCATTATATAATCTATTATAGTAGGGATTTGGAGAAAAAACTAATTTATCACCAGTCACGACACTTATACTATTAGTAAGTACAACTGTAGTAGGATTTTGCACTGTATCTATCCATGACTGAACTTTAGCTACTGGATTAAAGGACACTAAATCACCATTAGCATTTAATTTATTTACTATCATACCCGTTGTAGGGTGATTAGGATAAATTTTAAAACTTAAACTATTTAAAGGAAGTGTCGTATAACTACCATTGCTTCCAGTATAAGAAGCGGATCCACCATTAGGAAGAGTTAGACTAACAACATCTTTCATTGTTGTTTCGTTTTTACCAGGATATTTAATGCTAGCCTCATATAAATCTATCGCTCTATATGGATTATATTTAGCTACAGATATTTGATCTTCGGTAGTGTAAAAATTTAATTGCTCAGCATCTACTACGTTTATTTTTCTTGGTTGATTTTTATTGTCAGTAAAGAAAAGTAGATTTTCTAGCAAATTTACTCCATAAATAGGATTTAATGTTGAAAAATTTAAAAAAGCCCCTTCAACAAGTTTTGTAGCTGCAATTGATACGTTTAATTCAGTTGTGTCGTATTTATATATAAAATGATTTGAACCAACAGCTGGTGAAACATTATAAGTACTTCCTGTATTATCAGTAAGAAACAAGTATATGCAACCACTAGATTCATCTGATAAATAACCAATTGATTTTAAATTAGCTATAGATGGTTCAAAATCTTTTAATAGCATGTTACCTAAAGCGTTTTCTAAAGCGCCAACGTCAGATCCTTCAGATCTACTCACTTGAGCGTTTATAGCATTTCTATATTCACCTGAAGGTACTAGTCTAGCGTCAAGATCTTTATTCATCTTTGACTTTATAAAAGCATTTTTAACTTCTGCCATGTTTTATGATTTTATCCATTTAGATTTACCTCTCATTACTTGAACTATTTCGTTAAGTTTTATGTTAGATAATCTTATTTTTGCATTTCTAAGTTTAGCAGTTTTTTCTCTGCTTAATCTATTTATAATATACTCAGGTTGATTAGCCCTAGTAGCCATAATAGCATGGTTGATATAAGCATACATAGCTTCTTCAGCCATTTTAGGAACTTTAGTTTCCAAGTCATATGCTAAACCATCAGAAACATACTCTAAAACAACAAGAGCATTAGCTAAATTGCTTGAAAAAGACATTACACCTTCTCTATGATTTATAGTGAACCATCCGTTTATTTGAGAATATTGAGGATCTAGACCGTATAATTGACCTTGACCAATACCTCTACTAAAATCGTAGCCATCATAAGCCATATCTATTTGACGCAGGTTATTTGCTTCACCGTTAAGTAAATTATCATCTGCAGCTGCCCATCTAGCTTCAGTTAGTGATGTACCTTCTAGGTTTTCACCAAAATTATCTTGAGTAGGTACTCCTCTATTGTCTTGTATAGGATTTTCGTAAGGATTTGTTGTTAAGTTGTTTGCTGGATATATAGGTCTTTTTACACCGCTGGCATCTATAAAAGATATATTAGTATAATTGACATAGTCTTGAGGTATTATAATGCTAAGATTAGGCGATACACTTAGTTCTTGAGATTTAATACTTTTTAAAGTATCATAACTAAATTCTTGCATTGCTCTTTTAGCAAAAAATATTATATCAGTTCTTTTAGCGCTAGGTATAAGTTTACCAGCTCCAATATAAGCAATCATAAAGTTGTTTATAACTTCATTAAGCTTTATATATGAGTAGTCGTCATAGTTTTCTTCAACAGTGCTACCAAAAGCATCTCTAAGGCCATAATTACCTCCATTTGAAGATTTCAATTGAACTACAACACTAATATTAGCTCCTAAATTAGGAATAGATATAGTGTTACCAATTACAGTATAGGTTGTAATTAGCTCTGTATATGCTAAAACACCGGGAGCAGCTGTATATAATTTAAAATTGTTTAAAGCGTAATTTGTTTCAAGTGGATTAAAGCTACCAAACACTAGTTCGGTGTCAAATGTGGTAGTAAAACCCTGTGTAGCCGCTGCTATTGATAAGAATTTTTGAGATCCAGCGTAATATTGTTCGTTAGTTTCTGTTATAAGTCCCATTTATTAGCTTTTTGAATTTATTTCTTGTTGTTTTACTTGCTGAGAAGCTACTTGTATAACCATAGGATCTTCTATTATTAAACCAGCGTATATTAATATTCTCAATATAACTGTAGTTTGCTCTGATGACATAAGTTCAAAATCAACAGATGGTATCGCAGGTGATAAAGCAGTGCTAGATGTGTATATGTATTGACCTAAATTTCCTAATGTAAAATTCCATTGTGGATTACTAGGTTTTTTTACATAATCAACAGTTATATCTCCAGCTGTGTTAGCGGTAAATCCTACATTTATAGTAGCAGGAGAAACGTACAGCCTAGTGTTTTCGTAAAGATAAGTTGGAAATGAAGTTGTAGAAGCCGTTAGTTGTGATCTTTGTATATTGTAAAAAGTAGATCTAGGCAACCTTTCTAATTCTATCGGACCACCTATAGCTGTATTATATACAACTGTACCTATTTTATATAGATCAGTTATGACTGATAAGTCAAAGTAATTAGCAACGTATGTTGGATTCTGAAATCTTTTAAATACAGATATTTTTTCATCTATAGCAGCTATTC
>Ga0208814_1000638_pt1 | contig 19551 bp, 12 predicted proteins | sample MalvirAntarct_55_FD_184253 | JGI IMG/M metagenome (GOLD analysis project Ga0208814, IMG submission 184253) | Marine viral communities from the Global Malaspina Expedition - Malaspina viral metaG Antarct_55 (SPAdes) (version 2) | ecosystem: Environmental > Aquatic > Marine > Oceanic | place...
ATTTATTTGATGCTACAATGAGCAATGCTCAGGCATTAAAGGATCTGGGCAAACTGGCTAATCAAGGCAAAGCGGCCGATTCGGGCACTGGCGGATCATTGGGTGACATGGCGACGTCGCGAAGCGTTCCTGGCATGTTCATGAATGGGATTGCTGGCGCAACTAAGGCTGTTTTTCAATTTGCTAAAGGTATTCTTGGTGTAGCAACAACTCTTACTCTTGCCATAGGTAGACAGATTACCAAAACGTTTAACTTCCTTAATGACAGTTTGACAAACGGAACAGCAGGATTAGTTGGCGCACTTCAAAAGACTTCAGTTAATATATCAGGAGATGCCACTAGAGCAGGATTAGGTTTGCGAGAATTTACAGAAGCATTAGAGCAAAACTCGGAAGAAATTATGGTATTAGGTGCCAAGGGATATGCCAGTCTTCGAACAGCAACAATAGATACAGCAAACGGTCTTTTTGAACTAGGATTTGCAAACGAAGAAGTAACCAAGTTACTGGGTAGAGAAATATCAATAAGAGCCAGAATGGGTATGCGATTAGAACATGGCGGCGACGAGCTAGCCAGAGACATTGTTTCGGTAGCAGGTGAACTAAGAAGAATCGGAGCAGTAGCAGGTATTTCTGCTGAAGCATTATATGATGCGTCAAAATTAAGCGACGAAACTAATACACTGATAGCCGCCAGAGCAAGAAATTTAGGCGATGATGGTATATCGGCATTACAGACAAGTATAAGAAAATTAACTATTAGAATGGCAGGACTATCGCCAACGTATGCTAATGCTATAACTGAGCCGTTAGTGAATGCTATTATAACTGGAGCAGTTGGTCTTGATGAAGGCTTTACAGACCTTGTAACTGTATTCCCTGGATTGGTCAGTTCCATGAGCATGGCGCAACAGGATATAGCCAACAGTGGAGAAATAACTGACTCTACAATTACTGATATAATGGAAAACTTACGCACTACTAGTGACGATGAGTTTGATAGAGCAAAACAAATGGCCTTAATGACAAGAAACCAAACAGCCATACTGGCAGTAAACTTTGCCAGTGAAGCAAGAGCAAGAGATTCATTATTTAATAACCTAAACGACCAAGGGGTCACCCTAAGAAACTCAGCAATAATATCTGGACAAGCAAGTATATTCTTTGATATGCTGAAAGCACCATTAGAAAATGCCATGTCAACATTTATGTTTGGATTCTTAGGGGTATCAAATTCGGGTAAAGATATGAACCTGGGTGTAATGGTATCTAAATTTGCAACACTGGCTACGGACTTTGTTCACCAACTACCAATAATTGGGGCAGTATTAGAAAAAAATGGCTTCATTAATCAGTTGAATCAGACAGTTAATGAGTTCTTTGCCAAAGACGCCACACAAGGAGATAAAGCAGACGCAAGAAAGCAACTGCAACAGATAACTGTGCAATTAATTGAAGATTTAGGCGCAGGCTTTGGCCAAGTAATATTGGATGGTACTGTTGCAAGAGAGATATCTACCTTCTTTTCAAACTTGATGGACCAGATTTCTATTCAAATATACGAGTCAACCGGCATGGGCGCCAAAACAGCGGCAATGGCTTACATGAGAGCGGGCGACAAAGACTCGGCTTTTTCAGTCGACTCATGGGGATATGACGCTGGTACTGTAATAGGAGAAGCAATCGAGGATAAAATTAGTAGGTCTAGAAAGAAACTATCCTCAAACTTAGGTGTGGACGACTCCGATGCCGCATCATTCCAAGCCACATATAACAACGGTGAAGAATTATTTAGTGCTTCACTCAAACGAGATAAGGCCAAGTTGATGAAAAAGTACAACTTATCTGAAGATGACTTTGTATCTATTGCTGAAACCTATGATGCAAGATCCGAGGTGTTAAGACAACTTTTGATTGACGCAGGATACGATTTCGCCGAAACCACCTCCATGTTAAAAGACGGTGCGAAATTTGCAAACCTGATCGATGGGGGACGTAAAATCTTTGGCGGCCCAGATGAGATGGACCAAGGCCTAGCACAACTGATAGTGGAGGGAGGCCGCGGACTTTTTGATAGCCTTTCCGGGTCCGGGTCGCCGGCTACTCGGTTTGATGGCACCCATGTAGACTCCCCCTCTGCGATGAACAGAGTCTCGAGAAACTTAACAGGCAAGGGTGCGACATATGGTGAACAAAAATTCTTCAAAGACCTAGTCGTACAACTGAACGCAGACAAAACCCAAAACTTTGATGCCACAGACGGTATTAACAAAGAAGAGAAAGATCTGTTAACGCAAAAGTACAAAGAATTCTTAGAAGACAACAGGAAGATGCTTGGTGATCAAGCATCTAAGATTGATGATTTAATTAATTCAATGAATGGTCTTCGGCTAACTTTAGACACCGATAACGCAAACACTTAATAGCCACATCATATTTAAACCACAAAGGTTGACTTCATATGATAAATATAGTATTATATAACAGTAAACTTTGGAAGAATAGATATGAGTTGGAAAAAATACTTTAACCCCGTAGAAAATAGTGCATTGCCGGCAGGCGTTGCTGGAGACAAGTCAGGTAATGCTGATATGTATGCCAGTAGATATAGCAGTTGGTTACCTGAGGTTTATCAGGGATCACCAGACAGGGTTATGCGATACTATCAATATGATGCGATGGATAGAGATTTAGAAGTTAATGCCGCACTAGATATTATCTCAGAATTTTGTACACAAGAAGATGACGATACAAAATTACCATTTTTAATTAACTACAACGACCAACCCAGTTCACCAGAAGTAAAAGTTATACAGCAAAGTTTACAGAAGTGGTGTAAACTAAATGAATTACCAAGACGTATATTTAAAATATTCCGTAGTACAGTTAAGTACGGCGACCAAGTATATATCAGAGACCCACAAACTAAAAAACTATATTGGGTCGATCCTTACCAAATTGAAAAAGTGTTAGTAAACGAAAGTAACGGTAAAAAGATAGAACAGTACTTTATCAAGAACTTAGATTTACATTTAAAAGATTTAGCGGCAACCAGTGTATCACCTAACTCACAGAGACCATATGGTTCAGGTGCTATAATGAGTGACTACACTAACCCACAAGCCAGCTCAGGATTTAAGAGCAGTAGTTCCGGCTTTGGACCAGACTCTAATAACGCAGTACCAATTGACGCACAACATGTATTACACATAAGCATGAGCGAAGGCATGGAAACAACTTGGCCTTTTGGTAACAGTATATTAGACCCTGTGTTTAAAATCTTTAAACAAAAAGAATTATTAGAAGACGCTATTATTATTTACAGAGTTCACAGAGCACCTGAAAGACGTGTGTTCTTTATTGACGTAGGTAATATGCCACCACACAAAGCACAACAGTATCTAGAACGTGTTAAGTATGAAGTACAACAAAAACGTATTCCTAACAAAACAGGTGGTGGACAGAACGTAGCAGACAGCAGTTACAATCCAATGAGTATGTTAGAAGATTACTTCTTTGCTCAAACGGCAGACGGTCGTGGTAGTAAAGTTGATACTTTACCCGGCGGTGATAACTTAGGCGAAATAGATGATTTAAAATTCTTTAATAATAAACTTATTAGAGGATTAAGAATACCAAGCAGTTACTTACCTACTGGACCAGACGACGGATCAGCACCATTTAACGATGGCAAGGTTGGTGTAGCATATATTCAAGAATATAGATTTGCCAAATACTGTGAAAGACTACAAAGACAGATTATTAAAAGTTTAAATCAGGAATTTAAAGTATTCCTAGCCGCAAGTGGTGTAACAGTTGATAACAGTTTGTTTGACATAACATTTACAGATCCACAAAACTTTAGTTCTTATAGAGAACTAGAATTAGACCAAGCACGAACACAGTTGTTTGGTGCGTTAGAAGGAATCCCTTACTTAGCAACACAGTTTAAACTCAAGAAGTACTTAGGATTAACAGAAGAAGAAATTGCTAGAAATGAAGAACTTTGGGCGGAAGAGAATGCTGTAGACATAGACGATTTAAGTTCTGATACTACATCATCTGATCTACGACAAGTTGGCGTAAGACCACAACCAGGCGTAGATGTAAGTATGGCGCCAATTGATATGGGTGCCGCAGAGCCAGGACTAGGCGAAATGCCCGACGGTGGCGACGCAGGCATGGATGAGCTAAATACATTAGGTGGAGGACCAGAAGTATAATGAAAATAATGGAATTTTATGAACCAGCACATGACGAGATTCAACAACGTCATAAGACTGATACAAGAAAGAAAATGCTTAGTCTGGAAGAAGTTGGAAAACTTAGAAAGATTAGAGCTCTTAAACAATTAGAATCTGAGAAGCACAAAAAACTTGCTCAGCAAATGTATAGAAAGCCAGTCGATGATGGCGGCGGATCTGGCTTAATCTAAAGCCGATGAAGACACTAGTTGTCTGCGGTTGCAGTTGGAGTAGCCGAGACCCGGTATATCCTAACTTTGAATACGGTTACCTAGTAGCAAGAAAACTAGGCTACAATTATATCAACTTAGCAAGATGTGGAATGAGTAACTTTGGTATACGGTTACAAATTGACTATGCTTTAAAACACCTAAACCCAGACTTAATGATTGTTAACGCCACAGGTGTTAATAGATTTGAGATACTCAAAGAACTAGATAACAAATACGACCACAACAAAGGGTACGATCAAGTTTGCTTTGGCGATTTTGACTGGGATCACTTTGATCATGAACATCACATTAATTTTGACAAAACATATGACCCACAAATTTGGTGTGATAGCATTTATACTGTTATTAGCCAAGAAGCAAGGCGTTATCAGAACATAGACCCTGAACGAATTAAAGCATTACAGGAGTATGCGTATTATGTGTTCGATGAAAACATAAAAGCACACAACGATTACTATGTTTTACAAAGCGGTCTTTTAAGCATCATAGAACAAAATATACCGTTTTTATTCTCTCCTAATACTTTTGAATATTCTGAGTTTGATAAAACGGGTTTGATAGAGGACCATCACCATATAGACAGTTTTAACTGGGACTTCATTCCTGATAAATATTACTTAGAAAATGGCGCAGGACACTATGCTCAATTTAATCCAGAGATTATAGATGAGCAAGGTGAAGCAACTACACACTACCCTGTTAGCCACCATAACAGTCCATACGCACACTCTATATACGCAGAACATATACTAGACGAAGTGAATAAAAGGCAGTTATAACTGTAATAGTCAAAAATCACTTCAAAAAACACCGTTATTAGAATAAAACAGCACATATCATGTAAATAAAAATACGATGCATCAGAGGACACCTCTGGTGTAATAAAAATATTAGGAGAGTTACTATGTCAGAGAACAAAAGTGTACTAGAGCAAGTTCTAGAACATCTTCTAGCAGAAGACGAAGAGAAGGCCTCAGAACTGTTACACGGTTTTATGGTTGAAAAAAGTAGATCAATCTACGAAAGTCTGTTAGACGAAGATGCTCTTGAAGAAGCAATCGAAGAAGAAGTAGCATCCGAAGAAATAGTTGATGAAGCAGAGGAATCCGATGAGGAAGCAGTTGAAGAGGCTGAAGAATCAGAAGAAGAGCCTGTAGAAGAAACTGTTGGCGGATCACCTACAGAAAACTTTTACGATGAAGTAGAAGCAACAATTCATGACCACGAAGGTGGAGTGAATGAAGAAGAAGACGATATGGAACCAGAAATGCCAGGAATGGAAATGGACGGGGAAGAAGAGTCTGGAGAAGAGGAAGTTGAAGATAGAGTAGACGACCTTGAAGCACAACTAGACGAATTAAAAGCAGAATTTGAAAAGTTAATGGGCGATGAAGAATCAGAAGAAGGCGCAGAAGACGAGCCAATGGCTGATGCTGAAAACGAATTAGAAGATGAAATGGAAATGGAATCTTTTGAGGAAATCGACCTTGACGAAGAAGTTGAAGAAGAAGTTGTTGAAGAAGCAACTACATTCAGTAAACCTCAAAGTGCTAATAACGACTCAAGTGGCGACAACACCGCATCACCAAAATTCCCAAAGAAAGAAAATTTCGGATCAGACGAAAAATCTTTATTCGGTAAAGACGGTAGTGAAGGTAAGAAAGGCGGAGACACACCAAAAAGTAATCCATCAAGTGATAACACAGGTGAGAAACCAAAAGCCGCACCAGCACCGAAAGTTGCTAGTGAGAAGTCAGCAAGTCCAATAGCAGGAAAAGTTAAGTAATTAACTAATTAATTAAGGGAGATTTAAAATGTCAAGACAGTTATTTGAATATTATAGTCCAGAGAACGCAAACATTATAGTCGAGTCAGGAAAAGATGGCAAAGACTTAGTAATGAGTGGACTGTTTATACAAGGCGAAGTTAAAAATCAGAACGGAAGAGTTTACCCAAAAGATGAAATCATAACAGCGGTTGAATCAATTGGTAAACGTCTAACTGGTGGAGAGACTGTTTTAGGCGAGTTGGATCATCCTACAGAATTGCAAATAAATTTAGATCGTGTCAGTCATATGATATCAGAAATGCGAGTCGAAGGCTCAAATGGATACGGCAAACTTAAACTATTGGATACTCCGATGGGGAAGATTGCTGAAGCATTACTAAAAGGAGGCGCTAAACTAGGTGTAAGTAGCCGAGGAAGTGGTAATGTAAATGAAAGTGGTAGAGTTAGTGATTTTGACATAGTAACCGTTGATATAGTAGCACAACCAAGTGCTCCTGACGCCTACCCAAAAGCGATTTATGAAAGTTTATTCAATATGAAAGGCGGTGCGAGGATCCACGAGATGGCTCAATCCGTTACACATGACAAAAAAGCAGAAGTACACCTTGCACGTATGATGGAATCCTTCATACGTGAATTAGAACTCAAATAGGAGATAGCAAATGGCGAAGACATTTAATGACCTTTTAGAATCTGGAAACTTATCAGAAGACGTTAAGACTCAGATTCAAGAAGCATGGGAATCACGCCTTGCTGAGGCCAAAGACCAGTTAACAGCAGAACTTAGAGAAGAATTTGCACAAAGATTTGAACATGACAAGACACAAGTTGTTGAAGCCATGGACAAATTTATAACAAGTTCCCTCAAAGACGAGTTAGCAGAATTGGCTGAGGATAAGAAGGCAACTGTAGCCGAACGAGTAAACTATAAAAGAGCCGTTAGTGAACATGCTAACGTGCTTAACAAGTTCATCACAGAAACATTAGCATCAGAAGTCAAAGAGTTAAAGACAGACAGGATTTCACAAAATGAGAATTTTGCGAAGTTAGAAGGGTTTGTCCTAGACGCAGTGGCAGAAGAGATTAAAGAATTCCACGCAGACAAACGTGAATTGGCTGAAAAGAAAGTTCAGTTAGTCCGTGAAGGAAGAGAACAATTAGCAGATGCTAAAAAAGAATTTATTCGAAGAGCGGCAGATAAGGTTGAACAAACCATTTCTTCAGCACTGAAAAACGAAGTTTCTCAGTTTAAAGAAGATATCACGAAAGCTCGTGAAAACGAATTCGGCAGAAGAATTTTCGAAGCAATGGCAAGTGAGTATGGAACTTCGTATTTAAATGAAAATACTGAAGTGAGAAAACTTAAAGCAGAACTAACTACACTTAAAACTGAAGTTACAGATGCTAAAGTCGTAGCAGAGGGAATGGCAGAACAGAAAAATTTAGTTGAATCTAAACTCAAAATATCAGAGGATAGAGCAAACAGAAATAACGTCATGACAGGCTTACTTGCACCTTTAAGCAAGGACAAGAAAGAATTAATGACAGAATTGCTAGAAACAGTGAAAACAGATAGACTTGAAGAATCATTCAACAAGTACCTTCCAAGTGTAATAAACGAAGAAGTTTCTGTTAGATCAAAGAAAGCAATTATCAAGGAATCAGTGATATCAGAACACACTGGTAAAAGATCGTTGGACGGGCAGACCGGCTCCACCAATGAAGAAACCGTCGACCAATCAGTCATTGAGATTGATGAGTTACGAAAACTAGCCGGACTTAAATAATAGGAGAATATAATGGCAGAAGCATTATTTGAATCAAATTGGTCTGCAACCAAAGACGCCTTATTAGAAGGCCTAAACGGATCAAAAAAGAGCACTATGGACGTAATTCTTGAGAACGCTAAAGTTCAATTACAAGAAGCCGCTTCAGCAGGTTCAACAATGAGTGGAAACATCGCTTCTTTAAACAAAGTAATGTTACCTCTTATTAGAAGGGTTATGCCTTCATTGATCGCCAACGAATTACTTGGTGTGCAACCAATGAGTGGACCTGTAGGACAGATCCATACATTAAGAGTAAGATATGCAGAGTCTAAAGACTCAGCAGTGGCTGGACAAGAAGCACTTAGTCCTTTCGCATTAGCAACAGCGTACTCAGGAACTCCTGACGCGACTGCGGCAAGTGAAGGAACTGCAGGTAGCAAAATGTCTATCCAAATCTTGAAGCAAACAGTTGAAGCAAAATCAAGACGTCTATCAGCAAGATGGACTTTTGAGAGTGCACAAGACGCAAACGCAATGCACGGTGTTGACGTAGAGGCAGAAATTATGCAGGCTCTAGCACAAGAAATTGCGGTTGAAATCGACCAAGAAATGTTAGCAAAATTGAGAGCACTTGCTCCAACTGTTGACACTTTAGATTTTAACAGTGGAATCACAGGTACACAAACGTATATCGGTGAAAGACATGCAATCTTAGCAATTCTAATTAATAGAGTTGCAAACTTAATTGCCGCAAGAACAAGACGTGGCGCAGGTAACTATGTTGTTGTAAGCCCACAGGCTTTAACAATATTACAATCAGCGACTACTTCGACTTTTGTTAGAAGTACAGAAGGTCCTTTTGAAGCACCAGTAAACTCTAAGTTTGTTGGAACTTTAAACGGTACTGTTAAAGTATTTGTTGACAATTACGCGGCTGACGGAACATCAGTACTAGTAGGATATAAAGGATCATCAGAAACTGATGCGCCGGCATTCTACTGTCCTTACATTCCGTTGATGAGCACAGGACCAGTAATGGACCCTAGCACTTTTGAACCAGTTGTATCTTTCATGACAAGATACGGTTACATCGAACTTACTAATACAGCAAGTTCTTTAGGTAACGCGGCTGACTACTTAGGTGAAATTGCTCTAAGCAACGTTTCATTCAAGTAAGTTTTACTTACAAGAAACAGACTAAAGCACTTCCTTCGGGAGGTGCTTTTTTTTGACTTCACTATTATTTGGCGAATTTGATAAATATGTTAAAGCAACCTATCTATAGTGTGGAGTACAAATGGCAGATAAAAAACATATAATCAGATCCCAAGGCAACATTGACCTAACTGGTACAACAATTAACCAAACAGGTGATACTGTTATATCCAGTACCAATGAACTGCGAGTAAACGATGATCAGATTATTATTAACGCAGACCAGGGTACTACTACTTCAACACTAAAATTTAGAGCATCAGGTCTGTCAGACGGTACAATAAGTTGGGACGGAACTAACCACACATTTGTAGGTGGTATTTCAGGTAGTGTAACTGCTAGTTCAATAAGCGGATTATCTACAAGCAACTTATCAGAAGGTACTAATTTATATTATACTACCGCAAGATTTGATACTAGATTAGGAACTAAGTCTACAACAGATTTATCAGAAGGCACTAATTTATATTATACTAACGCAAGAGCAAGAACAGAGATAACAGGTGCTGATCTTGACATGGCAGGAAACAAAGTTTTATTTGGTAACATGTATGCCGCAGAAGGAGATTTACCAAGTGCGGCAACATACCACGGAATGTTTGCTCATGTACATGGCACAGCAAAAGGATACTTTGCTCATGGTGGCAACTGGATTAAGTTAATAGACGAAAGTAGTTCAACTACAGCAGATCTAACAGAAGGTTCAAATTTATATTATACAGATGCTAGAGCAAGACTTAGCATTAGTGCTACACATAGTGGCGATGGGTCATTATCATATAACAGCGGCACTGGTGTAATAACATCAGTAGGCGCAAGTGCTAGTGAAATACGAGCACATCTAAGTGCCGGCACAGGACTTACATATAGCAGTGGCGCATTTAGTATTACAAATTCAGGCGTTACAGCCTCGGCCTATGGTAGTGTTTCGGCAGTACCAACGTTTACTGTAAACGCACAAGGACAATTAACAACGGCGGCAGATGTAATCATAGCAATACCGCATACGCAAGTTACAGACTTTGATGCCGAAGCAAGAGCATTGATAAGTGTTACTGACGCAGGCGGAGACGGATCATTAGCATACAATAGTACAACTGGTGTAATTACTTACACAGGCCCAAGTGCCAGTGAAGTAAGAGCCCATGTAACTGGCGGAGACGGAATAGACTTTGCTAGTGGTGTTGTAGACGTTGACAGTACAGTTATAAGAACAACTGGTACACAAAGTATAGCAGGTGCTAAAACGTTTAGTACAAGTGTTGTACTACCGGCAGTAACAATGCCTAGTTCATCAGGTGGCAACTATGTTGCTGGTGATAACTCAACTAAAGCGGCCTCTACAGCCTATGTAGAAACAGCAATTACAAGTTTAATAGACGGAGCACCAGGTACATTAAATACACTAAATGAATTAGCCGCGGCATTAAATGACGATGCTAGTTTAGGTACTGCCGTAACAAATAACACAGGCGACATTACAAACTTAAAGGCAATTGATTTAATAGCAGGCGTAGGCTTAACAGGTGGCGGAAATTTAACTGCTAACAGAACATTTACTATTGGCGCAGGTAATTACATAATTGCTAACGTAGACGATATAGCCGTAGATGCCACAACAACAAATACAGCAAGTAAAGTTGTAGCCAGGGACGGTTCGGGTAACTTTGCCGCAGGCACAATTACAGCAACAACATTTAGCGGTGCGGTGTCTACTAATCAATGGGAATTGGGCAATGATATTGTACCAAAAGTTACCAATGAAGGTAGCCTAGGTAGTTCGACTAAAAAGATTAATAACATACACAGTAACCAAGCAGATATTACTACAGTTAACTTTAACTATGCGAACATAACACCAACAGCATCGGCAACTACCACAGGTGGCTTAAACATTAAGAATACAGATATTAACTTATTCAGTAATGCCGTAACAGTAGGTGGAGCACAAATAGGATTCTACGATGCGACAGAGATAAGCAATAACGCATTCCACACAACAAGTGCTACACAGATTTTAGGTAACGACAGCACATTAAAAGCATACAGTGGTGGAGCATTACAGTTCCAGTATAACTTGGATTCAGCACAGGCAAATTCATCAGTACAATTTGTAAATGCCAGAGGTGTTACATCAAGTCCTGTTTTAGAGATGACAAAAAATGGTTTAACAACTATACAAAATTTAAGACTATTGGATTCGTCCAATGTCAGTTTAGCACAAATAGATCCAGCACAAAGCAGTGGCGCTATAGCAACAGCAAGAGCGGCCGGTACATTAGACGGTATGATATTTTATGATGGAAATAACATTAAAGGTATTGCTCAAGGTAGTCTAGTAACACTATCAGCAGTAGATCCATTCTCATTAACAAACGCATCAAGCGGTGTAGAAACATCTACACGCAAAAACTTAATGAAGAAAACTGGTAACTTACATGTATCACGAAATTTAGCAGTAGGTACAGGGTTAGGCATAGCAGAAGCAAGTGACGTAGTAACTGTTTCCTTTACAGGTGACACAGACGTAGTAACAGAAGGCTCGTCAAATTTATATTATACAGATGCTAGAGCAAGAGCATCGTTAAGTGCGAGTGGTGGCGTAACATACAACAGTGGCACAGGTGCTATTAGTTGGAACGGAACCACATCAAACGTAACAGAAGGAACAAATTTATACCATACAACAGCAAGAGCCAGAGCGGCTATTAGTGTTAGTGGTACAGCATTAGCATACGATAATGCTACAGGTATTTTATCATTAACTGAAGCAGGCGATGTTACAAGTGTTGTAGCAGGCGATGGTTTAAGTGGTGGAGCAACAAGCGGTGAAGCAACATTGGCAGTTGACAGTACAGTTGTAAGAACAAGTGGAACACAAACAGTTGCCGGTGCTAAGACATTTAGTGCTAGTACTACATTCACTGACAGTATTGTAGGACCAAGTTCAGCAGTATTGTTTGACGCAAGTGGTAAACTACAAGCAACAGCATTAAGTACAAGAAGTACAACAGATTTATCAGAAGGCACAAATTTATATTACACAGATGCCAGAGTAGATACGCAGATAAACAGATCATCAGCCGCAACAGGCGAAGTATTAAGTTACAATGGTTCAGACTATGATTGGGTAGCAAAAGATAGCGGCCCACAAGGTGATAAGGGAGCTCAAGGAGCTCAAGGTACTACTGGCGATAAAGGAGCCACAGGTGCTCAAGGACCATTAGGCCCACAAGGACCAACAGGACCACAAGGAACAACAGGTGATAAAGGAGCTCAAGGAGCCACCGGTGCTCAAGGTACTACTGGCGATAAAGGAGCCACGGGTGCTCAAGGACCACAAGGCAACGTAGGTAATAAAGGTGAAGTTGGACCAACAGGTGCTCAAGGACCACAAGGCAACGTAGGTAATAAAGGCGAAGTTGGGGCAACAGGACCAGCAGGGGCAACAGGACCACAAGGACCACAAGGAAATGTTGGACCAGTCGGACCTCAAGGACAGAAAGGCGTCACAGGAGCTCAAGGAGCTCAAGGTACAGCAGGTACTACAGGTGATAAGGGAGCTCAAGGTGCTCAAGGATTTCAAGGTACAGCAGGTGCTCAGGGTAATAAAGGTGAAGTTGGTGTCACAGGTGACAAGGGAGCTCAAGGAGCCCAAGGGTTACAAGGACCGCAAGGTAATATTGGACCACAAGGTAATGATGGTAGCAATGGATCTAAAGGTCAGAAAGGTGAAAACAGTACTGTAGCAGGACCATCCGGTGATAAGGGATCCACAGGTGCTACTGGACCAACTGGTAATCCATTCCCAGGTGGTACATTTAGTGGTGATATAACAACACAAAATATTATAGCAACTGGACCAACAGGAACATACGATATAGGTACTAGTAGTGTTGAGTATAAAGAAGTACATGCTGAAAAAGTATCAGGTGTAGTACCAGGTAAAGTAAATATTAATGCTATCGGCGATGTTAACCAAAATTTAAGGGTATTATTAGGTGACAGTACAAATGGTAATACAACTAGTACGCAAGTATCTAAACATAGTGGACTGTTCTTTAACCCAGACGGTGATATCCTAACTGCTACTGAATTTAATGGAACAGCAACATCGGCTCAATATGCGGATTTGGCTGAAAACTATGAAGCAGATGCTGAATACGAAGCAGGCACATTACTAGAATTTGGCGGCAACAACGAGGTTACAACAACTACAGACGCAAACAGTACAAAGATTGCTGGTATAGTTAGTACAAACCCAGCATACTTAATGAATTCTAAACTAAAAACAACAAATGCTGTAGCAGTAGCATTACGTGGCAGAGTTCCATGTAAAGTAATTGGTACTGTACAAAAAGGTGATGTGTTAATTGCCAGTGATATACCAGGACACGCAATGGCAAGTCCTAGTCCACATACAGTTAGTGCTTCGCAAATAGTTGGTAAAGCCTTAGAAAATAAAACAGATAGTGCCCATGGCATTATTGAAGTCGTTATCTAATAAAAATCAAACTTTCCGATAAATACATATACTTGCCCCAATTGGCATGCTGATGTATTTCGGGCATACATCGTAAAAAGCAGTCAAAACATTCTCGGTTGCACACACGCAAACAACAATTCAGCAACCAATATAATTAACGTTAAAAAAAATATTTAGGAGAATATAATAATGGCATACGCAATTCAAAGAAGAAGAGGTACGTCCACAGAGCATAATTCTTTTACAGGTCTAGTTGGTGAAATCACGATCGATACTACCAATAACACCATCCGAGTTCACGACGGTAGCACGGCTGGTGGTCATAGATTAGCAAAACACTCTGAAATAAACACTCAAGAAAACATCGAAGACGCAGTCTCGAGTTTACTTACAGCAGGTGCTGGAATTAGTTTAACATATGATGATGCCGCAGGCACATTAACTGTTACTAATACTACATCGGCCGGTGACATTTCAAGTGTTGTAGCAGGAGATGGTTTATCAGGTGGTGGCACGTCAGGTGACGTAACACTAGCAGTAGACTTAAACGAATTAACAGCGGCAGTAGTTGATGTGAGTGCAGATAGCATCGCAGTAATTGACGGCACGGACAATGGAAGTAAGAAAGAAAGCATAGCAGATTTCGTAACTGCTATAGCAGGAACAAATTTAACAGCATCAAACGGTGTGTTATCATCCCTAGCAGGTGATGTAACAGGCGTTACTGCTGGAGCAGGTTTAACAGGTGGCGGTTCAACAGGTGAACTAACACTAAACGTTATAGCAGGAACAGGTATTACTGTTAATGCTAATGACGTAGCAGTTAACATAGGTGCGTTTGATACAGACGACTTAGCAGAAGGATCAAGTAAACTTTACTACACTGACGCAAGAGCAAGAGCAAGTATCAGTGAAACATCCACAGAATTAGCATATAACAGCAGTACTGGTGTATTAACATTTACACAGGGTAACACTGATGGTGTAAGCGAAGGTTCAAGCAACCAATACTTTACAACAAGTAGAGCTCAGGGTGCTATCAGCGTTACTGACGCAGGTGGATTAGGTTCAGCCGCATACAACAGTTCAACTGGTGTGATTACTTACACAGGGCCAAGTGCCGATGATGTAAGAGGACAACTAAGTGCTGGTACTGGTGTTGGATTTAGTGGTGGAGCAATATCCATCGGACAGGCAGTAGCAACAACAAGTGATGTTACTTTTGCTGATGTAACTGTAGACGGTGACTTAGTAGTAAACGGCACAACAACAAGTGTTAACACAGAAACTTTAACAGTTGATGATAACATGATTGTTCTAAACAACAACGAAGCAGGTACTCCATCGCAAGACGGCGGTATTGAAATCGAAAGAGGAACATCAACAAACGTTAAAATACAGTTTAAAGAAAGTACTGATAAATGGCAGTTCACTAACGATGGATCTGCTTATGTAGACATTGCTACTGACACTGATACATTAACAGAAGGTTCAAGTAATCTTTACCATACAACAGCAAGAGCAAGAAGTTCAATTAGTGCTGGTGGCGACTTATCATACAACGCAGGAACAGGTGTAATTAGTTTTACAAATGATGCTGGTGATATTTCAAGTGTTGTAGCAGGTTCTGGTTTAAGTGGAGGCGGCACATCAGGTGACGTAACACTAAATGTCGATTACGAAGCAATGGCAGGAAATTTAGTGCCAACGATTTCAAATACTTTCTCATTAGGTACACCATCTAAGGTTTGGAAAGACGTATACGTTGGACCGGGTTCCTTATATGTTAACGGACAAAAAGTATTAGAAGATAACTCAGGTACTATTCAAATTAGTGCTGACGAAAACCAAAACATTCATACCGTGACTACTGGTACAGGTGATATTGAATTTACTGCTGGTGGCGACATTCAGATGAAATCCGATGTTGTCTTAGCAACAGGCAAAATAATATCATCAACTGGTGGTGTTAAATTTGGTTCAAACATTAATGCTAACAGTAACAACATTAACAATCTAGACGATCCTATAGCGGCTCAAGACGCGGCTACTAAGGCATACGTTGACAGCATCGGTACTAGTACTGAAGCAGTTCAAGATATAGTTGGCGGAATGGTAAATGGTAGTGGTAACATTAGTGCTACATACAACGATGCGGCAGGTACATTAGTTATTAGTGAATCATTAACAACTACAGATATTGCTGAAGGCGACAATCAGTATCATACAACAGCAAGAGCAAGAGGCGCCGTGAGTGCCGCGTTTGCTAGTGGTGATGGTGCGTTTGCTTACAACAGCAGTAATGGTGTATTTACAGTTACTGGACCGAGTGCTACAGAAACAAGAGCACATTTAAGTGGTGGAACAGGTATTACATATAATGCTAGTACAGGTGCTATTACTACAACAGACGGTGAAATTGTTATTGATAATCTAAGTGGTTATGTTGCTAATGAGCACATTGATCATTCAGCAGTAACACTATCAGCAGGAACAGGTCTAACAGGTGGTGGTGACATCACAACTAATAGAACGTTCTCAGTTGGAGCAGGTACAGGTATTACTGTAAACGCAGATGACGTAGCAGTTGATATGACAGCATTTACTACATCTAATTTAGGTGAAGGAACAAACAAATACTATACCGATGAAAGAGTTGACGACAGAGTTAACGCATTAATAGTAGACGGTGACGGTATTACAGCAACATATGACGACGGAGCAGGAACATTAACATTATCCACATCAGCAGGAAATGGCGGTGCTGGTTTAACTTATAGTTCAGGTGTTGTCGCAGTCGGACAAGGCGATGGTATTTCCGTAGCCGCAGACGCAGTTGCAGTTGATAGTACAGTTGTAAGAACAAGTGGAACACAAACAGTTGCTGGTGCTAAAACATTCAGTAATGATGTTATTATTTCAGGTAACTTTACAGTAAACGGTACAACAACTACAGTTAACTCTACAACAGTTTCAACAGGTGATAACATTATTGTTCTTAATAATGATACAACTGGAACACCATCAGAAGATGCTGGTTTTGAAGTTGAAAGAGGCGACAGTACTAATAAGCAGTTCTTATGGAAAGAGTCGACTGACCATTGGTTAGCAGATGCTCCATTAGATTCTACTGGATATCACATTACAGGTGTTGGAGAAGTAATCAGTGACGCAGGTGCGTGGACTGGTGCTAGTACAGGACTTAAAGGTGAAGTTGGACCTCAAGGTGCTCAAGGACCGCAAGGTGCTCAAGGACCACAAGGTGCTACTGGTGATAAAGGAGCAACAGGTGATACTGGACCTCAAGGTACTAAAGGTGAAGTTGGTGTTACAGGCTCAACTGGAGCAGTAGGACCAAATGGACCAACAGGCCCAGCAGGACCACAAGGTGACAAAGGACAGAAAGGTGAAATAGGTGCTCAAGGACCACAAGGTGCTCAAGGAGCAACTGGACCAGCAGGAGCCAAAGGACAGAAAGGCGAAGTCGGTGTTACAGGTAATACTGGTGGAACTGGTGCTACTGGACCACAGGGTGCTCAGGGAGCTCAGGGAGCCACAGGTGCTACTGGACCAACTGGATCACAGGGTGGACAAGGACAGAAGGGTGCAACAGGAGCAGGCGGAAGTACTGGTGCTACTGGACCAACTGGACCATCAGGTAACCCATTCCCAGGTGGTACGTTTAGTGGTGATATAACTACTAGAAATATCATTGCTACTGGACCTTCAGGTACTTATAGTGTCGGTTCATCAAGTGTTAGATTTGGTACAATGTATGCTACTACCTTTAACGGTACAGCAACAGCGGCTCAATATGCGGATTTGGCTGAAAGATATGAGTCAGATGAATCATTAGAACCAGGTACAGTTGTTATGTTTGGCGGTGAGAAAGAAGTTACAGCATGTGGCGATACAAATTGTCACGCAGTAGCAGGAGTAGTATCAACTAATCCAGCTCACTTAATGAACGCAGAAGCAGGCGATGAGGCAACTCATCCAGCAATAGCATTAGCAGGAAGAGTTCCAGTTAAAGTTGTTGGACCAGTTAACAAAGGTGACTTATTAGTAAGTTCCGGTGTTAAAGGTCGTGCTAAGGCAGACAATGATGCACAAGCAGGAAGAATCCTTGGTAAAGCAATGGAATCAGTCGGTGAAGGCGAAAGTGTAATTGAAGGACTGATTAACTTAATGTAATCAAGTAATTATACGTTACAACTAGAAAGGGTCTTATTAGGCCCTTTCTTTTTGGCCAGATTTTGATAAATACCTATGTAGAGAGTAACAAGTGACACACTTTACACGCAACATACAACAGAGTGTGATATATGGAAGATATCTTTAAATTGATAGCCGAGGTAGGAGCCCCCATCGCTGGAAGCATGGTAATGGGCTTTTTCATATTTCTAGTTATTAAACAAATCATGGAGGGCATAGTAGATCAAGTTAAAACGTTAACTGGCTTCTGTAAAATGCTCGAATCAAGAGCAAGTACCATGAGCAATGAAATGATGAAAATTGATTTGCTTGTTAGTAGTGCCTTAGAACTAAGACCAGACATTGAACGCATAGCAAGAGCAGAAAACTTTGTTGAAGACGGTAAAGTCGACGCAAGGAGAGACTAATGGATCTAGCACAACTGATCAACGATTACGGATTTCCAGTTGTAATGGCAGTAGGCTTAGGTTACTTTATATATTTTATTTGGCGTTTTATTGGTGAACATATTGACCCGGCATTAGGCGAAATGCATGTAGCATTAATTAGAGTTATAGACAAGACTCGTATGCTGGATCAGGACATGATAAGACTACAACAAAAAGTTAATGTTGTCTTAGAATATAAAGCAAGACAACAAGTGCTGGAAGATGCGAAGGCAAAAGACGCACTTAAAAAAATACAGGATGAAGTATAATGAAAATTACAGGAACATATTTAGGTATAGCAGTAATGGTAATGTTTTTCGCAAGCCAAACACTGATCGCTGACGAGATTAAATTTAGGTTTAAGTCTCCTAGTTTCAACGGTTCGGGCACAGGCGCACATTATTTAACTATTGAAAACCAAGAGAAAAGTAGACGAGATAAAATAAAAGAAGACATTGAATCAGCATTAGCACGAGCAGAACGTGAAAATGACAATTCCACGATTAACAAATTTATTAGAAATTTGGAGAGCAGAATTTACTCACAAATTTCTAAGGGCCTAGTTGATAGTATGTTTTGTGACCCGGCAGTTGTTATAGCATGTACTAATTCAGATTCAGGTAGTTTTGAGATTGAAGGTAATACTGTTACATATATTAAAACTGTCAATGACGACGGATTAGCAATTATTAGAATGACTATTGTTGACCCAAGTGGCACAATAACAACTATCGAAATTCCAATTGGAATAGGAAACATAGGCGGATAATGGACTTAAGAAATTGTTTACTGTTAATCGCAGGAACATTATTATTCAGTGGCTGTGCAAGTATCTCTATACCGGGAGACACCGCCTGTGAGACTGATTTCTTAGAATGCATTGAAGAACCAAGACAAATAGAATTACCCACATTTAGAAAATTACGATACTTGCCGCCAAGCAAAACTATGCCAGTGGTAGCAGTTTATCAATTTACAGACCAAACAGGTCAACGAAAAAGTCAGGACGGTGTTGCTAGTTTTAGTACAGCAGTAACACAGGATCCAAAAAGTTTATTAATCGACGCCTTAAAGGCGGCAGGTGCTCAAGATAATCCTAACGGAACATGGTTTAGGGTTGTTGAAAGAGGACTAGGATTAGACAATTTAGTGAGGGAAAGGCAGATAGTTCG
>Ga0208814_1000639_pt1 | contig 19548 bp, 20 predicted proteins | sample MalvirAntarct_55_FD_184253 | JGI IMG/M metagenome (GOLD analysis project Ga0208814, IMG submission 184253) | Marine viral communities from the Global Malaspina Expedition - Malaspina viral metaG Antarct_55 (SPAdes) (version 2) | ecosystem: Environmental > Aquatic > Marine > Oceanic | place...
TTATCGTTTTGTATGAATCTATATTACTATCCAATTATATCGATATTAAAACAATACTTAAAATTGCTAGCGCTATTCCAATCCAATTTTTCCTTATAAGTTTTTCTTTAAAAATAAAAATTCCTGCAAAAGTTGATAGTGCTACTATGGAAACATTATTTATTGCGAAAATTCCTGAACTTTCTAGTATGTCACTTCGCAATGTTTTTACTAAAAAATAAATAGAAAAGTAATTAGGTACTCCTAAACATATTCCTGCAATAATGTTTTTAAATTCAAATTTAAAACTTCCCCTAATAATCTGAATTATTATAAATATAAAACCAATAATAGCTGCAGCTAGAAATATAATTGCTGAAAATAAGGGGACGTCATTATTTGCAACATAAGTATCTTCTAAAAATTTAATACTTGTATCAATAATTCCACTACCAATAAAAACTAATATGGGTAAAACTATTGATTTTTTATTCACACTAATTCCTTGATTGGATTTATTTGAAGTAAGATAAACAGCAATTAAAGCAATCGCAATACCAATTAACTTTACAGTACCAAAACTTTCATTATAGTATAAAAGTCCAAATAAAACGGGAACTACAACACTCATTTTAGTGGCAACAGAAACCACAGAGAGCCCACTTTTTTGCGTTGTTATCCCCATTAAATTAAAAACAATGATAAACAAAGCTCCTAATATTAGCGTGTAGTAAAACCAATCTAAATTTGGTAATTGTGAAATTGTGATTGTTCCATTATAGCTTAAAATCCCAGTTGTAAATGCAATACAATAATTTACAACAATTGCCTGAAAGATATTTATATGAAACTTTTCAAATAATTTAAATATGATGAAAATTATTGTGGATGCTAAAATGCTAAGTAGTAAATAAATCAATTATTTATGTATTTTTTGAGTTTGGTACTTGATCTCTTTTAAATAGATCTTTTTTAAAAATAAATAAATCTACAATATCTTCCTTTTTTGGGATAATATTCCAGCTATGAATTCCAAGTTTTTTTGCTGATTCAGTATTTTCTTTGGTATCGTCTATAAATAAAATTTCTTTTGGATTAATTTGATGTGTATCTAAAACAAAATTATAAATATCAGAATTTGGTTTTCTTAAATGGATCTCTTGTGATAAATAAAAAGCATCAAAACAGTTTTTAAAACGTAAAAACCTTTCTATAGTCATGTTTTTAATTACTTTTTCAATATGTAAATCGTTGGTATTACTCAATAATATTAGTTGGTACTTTTTTGAAGTTGCTAAAGCTTCAATGTATTTAAGTCTGTATTCAGGGAAATCTAAAATAATGGAATTCCAAGCCTCAGAAAGTTCACTTTTAGTTGTGTTTAGACATACTTTACAATAAAAATCTAAAAAATCAGAAGTGCTAATAATTCCTGTTTCATATAGTTTATTGACTTCAATCATTTCCTTGGAAAATGAATGAATACCTAATTTCCTCATCTCTTTATATGGAGCTTCTTTATCTAGGTTGATAAAGACATCTCCAAAATCAAAAATAAGTGTTTTAATCATTTAATATTATTTTCAAGGTGTCTTGTTTGATTTTTGACTCAGAATATATTTTTCCATTTATAAAAGGTGCTTTTGTACCTTCTTTAAAAAAAGGAATACCTTTAATTATTCGAGCTTCATCCCAAAGGTTTGCATCAATAAAAGTTTGTAGAGTTTTTGCACCACCTTCGACTATTAATGATTGAATTTTATACCTATATACTAGCTCAATAATTTGTGTAGCTATATTTTTTGAAAAATCAATTAGTTCGTAAGTGACATTTTTCTCATTTTCTTTCTTTACCTCAGTTATAATAATAGTTTTAGCTTTTAAATCAAAAACGTTTGCATCTATAGGAATTTTTAAGTTTTTATCAATTACTAATCTAATAGGTGAATTACCTTCCCAATCTCTGGTGGTTAAACTTGGATTGTCTTCAATTGCTGTATTCGTTCCAATAAGTATTGAGGTCTCTTCAGCTCTCCATTTATGGACTAATTGTCTAGATTTTTTATTAGTTATCCAAACTGGACGTTTTTCAATTTTGCTTTTAGGTGAAATAAATCCATCTGAAGATTCTGCCCATTTTAAAATAATATAAGGCCGCTGCTTTTTAAAAAAAGTAAAAAAACGTTTGTTGAGTTTATTGCATTCTTTTTCCAAAACTCTTTCAACAACATAACTACCATGATCTTTTAAAAGCTTTATTCCATTTCCTGCTACTTTTGGGTTTGGATCTATACTTCCAATAACAATTGTTTTGATTCCTTTTTCAATAATTAAATTAGCACAGGGAGGGGTCTTTCCAAAATGACTACAAGGCTCTAAACTTACATAAATAGTTGCGTCTTTTAAAAGAGATTTATTTTTTACACTAGCAATTGCATTTACTTCAGCGTGAGGCATTCCAGATTGATAATGCCAACCTTCACCGATAATTTTATTTTTGTAAACGATTACACTTCCTACCAAAGGATTTGGATAGGTATTTCCCAAACCATTTTCAGCAAGTTGGATGCATCGCAACATGTAATTTTCGTGTATCTTCACATTGTAAAAATACAAGGATTAATTTATATGAAGAAACCAATTATCCGGCCTATCTTAAAAAAAGATAATCACCATATAGCCAACGTTATACGAAAGGTTTTAATTGATTTTAGAGTTCCGAAAGTTGGTACTGCTTATGCCGATAAAGCATTAGATGCGCTATATGAAGCATACCAAAAACCACGTACTATCTATTTTGTAATAGAATTTGATGGAAATATAATTGGTGGTTGTGGAATAGCAAAACTTGACAATTGCGAAGAAAATATTTGTGAATTACAAAAAATGTATTTTTTAGAAGAAGCTAGAGGTCTAGGTTTGGGTGTTGAGATGATCAATCTTTGTGTCCAAAAAGCTAAGAGTTTTATGTTTGAAAATTGTTATTTAGAAACGATGACCAATATGAAAGCTGCTCAAAAACTATATTTAAAAAATGATTTTAAATATATAGACGGCCCTATTGGAAATACAGGGCATTATTCCTGTCCAGTACATATGCTAAAAAAATTATAAGTTTTGAGTGTAAAAGAATTAAAAATATATTTTATTAGTACATTAAAGAGTTTATATTCATCAAAAGAAGTTTTATCCTTCTTTAATTTACTCGCAGAAAAAACATTGGGTTTATCGAGAATTGCAATTGCGCTTCAGTCAGAAAAAAAAATTTCAGAAAAAGAAAAATTTGCATTTGACAAAGCTATTTCTCGTTTGAAAAATTTTGAGCCAATTCAATATATTTTGGGAACTACTGAATTTTTTGGACTCCCTTTTTTAGTTGATAAAAACGTATTAATTCCTAGACCAGAAACCGAAGAATTAGTGGATTGGATCCTTGGTCAAAACAAACATAAAGAAGCTATTATTCTTGATATAGGAACTGGAAGTGGATGTATCGCAATTTCTTTGGCAAAACATTTGCCAGGTGCAAAAGTTTGTGCTTTAGATATTTCTGCCGAAGCTTTACTAGTTGCTCAAGTCAATACTGTTCTAAATAAAGTTGATATTAGGTATTTTAACACTGATGTTTTAAATGAAAATACTTGGAAATTTACTTTTGAAGAGATGAGATTTGATACAATAGTTTCAAATCCACCCTATGTTAGAATATTAGAAAAAGAACTCATGAGCCCCAATGTAATAGAGCATGAGCCTAATATAGCATTGTTTGTAAAAGATGAAGATCCATTGCTTTTTTATAGAAAAATTGCTCAATTAAGCAATTTACATTTAAAGCCAGAAGGAGTACTTTATTTCGAAATAAACGAATACCTTAGTGTAGAGATGGAAAAAATGTTAACGAAGGAAGGATTTAAAAATATCGAAATAAGAAAAGATATTTTTAAAAAAGATAGAATGATAAAATGTATTAAAAATGAGAAAATTTACTAGTATTTGTGTCTTTTGTGGGAGCAGTGAAGGGAATGACATTCAAATTATTGAAACTGCAAAAGAATTAGGAAAGGCCTTAGCCAATCACAATATAGAATTGGTATATGGTGCCGCAAAAATTGGCATAATGGGTTTAATTGCGAACGCTACTCTAGCTCATAAAGGAAAAGTGACTGGTATCGTTCCAACATTTTTAAAATTAAAAGAAGTAGTTCATTTAGGACTTACTGAATTAATTGTAACAAAAAATATGCATGAGCGGAAATTATTGATGCAAAATAGAAGTGATGCTTTTATAACTATGCCCGGTGGAATAGGTACTATGGAAGAACTTTTCGAAATATTAACCTGGTTACAATTAGGGCTTCATTCCAAGCCAATTGGCTTATTAAACGTAAATCATTATTATGATGATTTAATAGTAATGCTTCAAAAAATGGTTGAAAAAGGTTTTTTATCTATGGATAATTTAAAATTATTAATAGTTGATGATCAAATAGAAACTTTACTGGAAAAGATGAGGAACTTTAAAGATCCTCAAAAGTCAAAATTGCTAACTAATGAAAAGAGTTGTTAAACACTATAGGTAAAATCATAGCTTTATTATTTTGATAGGAATTTATTAATGAATAAGTAATCATGCCCTAAGTTCACTAGCTGTAATCCTTAACCATTTTTAGATTATATTTTTTTTTAATAAAACTAAACAAAATGAGAAAACTTATCTATTTATTTTTAGTTTTATTAATTGTTTCTTGTGGTAGTGTTGATAGTAATGAAAAACAAGAACAATGGTTGTTTGTACAAACAGCTACAGCAGCTACAGCAACTAATAGTAATACACTTGTAATGCCTTTAACAAATGATATTTTTGCATTTTCTGACAGGCCTTACCGAGATTATGTTTATTTGAATGGAGAGGAATATACTTCACTTTGGGATGATAATCAGGAGACTGATAACTTTTACACTGACCCTCCTAATGCTGTTTTAACTTGGGTAGATGGAGATGAGGTTAAAGAAGTTGAAGTAGTTATTACAGATGCAGAATTTGATGGAGATAATATTATTTACACTTTTGAAAACTCCAATTTAACATTCAATCAAAGTTTTGAGGATGTTAGCCTTTTTGTTGATTTAGGTGGAATAGCATTTGCTAATTAAACATAACCATTTAAGATACCAACCCTTACAAACCATTCTATTAATTTAGGGTGGTTTTTTATGCCTTATTTTTAATAGTGAAAAGATTAGAAATATTGTGTTTGTGTAAATATCTGTTAAATAAGTAATTATTTTTTTAATTATGATAAAAGTATGGTAATCAGTAAACTAAAAATTAAAATACAATAAACTTAGTTAAGGTAGAGTTGTTATTAGGAGGTCCTAAAGGTTTTATTAGGGACTAACTTATTATTAATTTAAATTCAATGCTATGAATTACAGACACTTATCTATTATTATTATTATTTTATTATTGACAACAACCCAACTTGCTTATCCACATGGCACCGTAACAAGTCCAGCTAGCCGTATTTGGAATTGTTATCAAGAAAACCCTGAGAATCCTGATTCTGCTCCTTGTATAGCAGCAGTTATATCTCATGGCACACAACCATTATATGACTGGAATGAAATTAACCAAGCGAATGCTAATGGTGAACATGAATTATATGTGTTTGATGGTAATCTGCCTAGTGGAGGCCGTCCAGAGAAATACGGTGGCATGGATCAAATAACATCAGAATGGGTTGCAACCGCTGTATCTCCAGGACCATTTACAATTACATGGACAAATACTGCTCCTCATGCAACTGAATATTACGATGTCTATATTACAAAAGAAAGTTGGTCACCAGATCAAATATTAACATGGGATAGCCTTGTGCTTCTTGTTAGAACACCTCCAAGTCCAGCAGCAAGCAAGGTAGATATACAAGTAACTTTACCTGTTAGAACGGGCAGACATATTATTTATAGTGTTTGGCAGAGATCCGATAGTCCAGAAGCATTTTATTCAACCAGTGATATAGACTTTGGTGTAGTATTATCTATCGATGACCTTGATGGAGCTTCTACAGAAATTAATACGAGCTATAATTACCCCAATCCATTCAACTCAACAACTAAAATTGGTTACCGAATAGAGGATGATGCGTTTGTAACTATTACAGTATATGATATTTTAGGTAAAAAAGTTTCAACACTCGTGAATAGCAATCAATTTTCTGGTGAGCATGAAGTAATATTTTATGCAGAAAATTTGAGCAATGGTGTCTACTTTTATATTTTCCAGGTTGGAAGCCATATAGAATCAAGACGCATGATTTTACAAAGATAATTTTATCTTTTTAAATAGCGTAAATTTTTAAATCATTGTTTATGTCATATAATTTATAAGAATTTATTTTTTTGATTTTTAATTAATCACATTAATTATTATAATTTATGAGAATAAATTGTTTATAATTTTTTATGCAAACCTCATAGGTGTTATATCCTTTGAGGTTTCATTTATTATATTTGTTTTATGAATGTAAAAAAACAAATTAGTGATCTTCGAGAAGAGTTAAGGTTGCATAACTATAATTATTATGTACTGGATAATGCTACGATTTCAGATTATGATTTCGATATAAAACTGAAAAAACTTCAGCGAATAGAAGAAGAATATCCTGAGTTTTATGATGCAAATTCTCCTACACTAAGAGTAGGAGGGTCGATTACTAAAAATTTTAATACGATAAAGCATGATTATAGAATGTATTCTTTGTCTAATTCATACTCTAAAGAAGATTTAGAAGAATGGGAAACACGTATTAAAAAACTAGTAGATGGAGAAATAGCATATACTTGTGAGCTTAAATACGATGGAGCATCAATTAGTTTAACCTATGAAAATGGAAAGTTATTGAGAGCTGTCACTAGGGGAGATGGTTACCAAGGAGATGAAGTTACCACCAATATAAAAACTATTAATTCAATTCCTTTAGTTTTAAAAGGAAACTATCCAAATCGCTTTGATATTAGAGGTGAAATTGTTTTGCCTTTTGAAGGATTTAATAAAATGAATAAAGAGCGCATTGCAGAAGGAGAAGATCCCTATAGAAACCCAAGGAATACAGCTTCAGGAAGTCTAAAATTACAAGATAGCAGTGAAGTAGCTAAACGACCCTTAGACTGTTTACTGTATCATATTATTGGAGATAGATTACCAATAAATACTCAATTTGAAAGTTTAGAAAAAGCTCGAGAATGGGGGTTTAAAGTACCAGCTATTGCTAAAATTGCTAAGAATATTTCTGAAGTCATTGAATTTGTAGATTATTGGGACATCCACCGACATGATTTACCTTATGAAACTGATGGAGTTGTTATAAAAGTCAATAGTTTATTTCAGCAAGAAGAATTGGGTTATACCGCAAAAGCTCCACGTTGGGCAATTGCTTATAAGTTTAAAGCAGAAAAGGCTTCAACTGTTTTGAAGGAGATTACGTATCAAGTTGGACGTACGGGTGCAGTTACACCAGTTGCGAATTTAAAGCCAGTATCTTTAGCCGGAACTATTGTTAAAAGAGCATCCTTGCACAATGCAGATCAAATCAAAAAATTTGATATTAGAGTTGATGATACTGTTTTTGTTGAAAAAGGAGGGGAAATTATTCCTAAAATTGTTGGAGTGGATTTAGAAAAACGAACTAAAAACTCTTTACCCACAATATACATTACTCATTGCCCTGAATGCAATACAGAACTAAAAAGACAAGAAGGAGATGCCAAGCATTTCTGTCCAAATATTGATGGTTGTGCACCACAAATTACAGGTAGAATTCAGCATTATATCTCAAGGAAAGCAATGGATATTGACGGATTGGGGTCAGAAACCGTTTCTTTACTGGTTAAAAATGGTCTAATTCATAATTATGCAGACCTATATGAATTAACCGTTTCTGATATTTTACCTTTAGATAGAATGGCAGAAAAAAGTGCTATAAACTTAATTGTTGGTGTTGAAGCTTCTAAAAAAATCCCTTTTGAAAGGGTATTATTTGCTTTGGGTATTCGATATGTCGGAGAAACTGTAGCAAAAAAATTATCTAAACATTATAAAAGTATAAATGGATTGGCAAACGCTTCAGAAAAGGAATTGATAAATGTCGATGAAATAGGGGAAGTTATTGCAAAAAGTGTAATAGATTTCTTTTCGTTATTTGAAAACAATGATATTATAAATCGTTTGAAGAGTTATGGAGTTCAATTGGAAGTTTCTGAGGAGGAATTAAGCAATCAGACCAATAAACTTGATGGCAATACTTTTGTGGTTTCTGGAATATTTACAAAGGTTTCTAGAAATGAATTAAAACAATTAATTGAACAAAATGGAGGGAAATTATCAAGTTCAATTTCTAAAAAAACAAATTTTGTCATAGCTGGAGATAAAATGGGACCTAGCAAGAGAATTAAAGCTGAAGACCTAGGGGTAGCTATTATAACAGAAGATGGTTTTTTATTAATGATTTTATAAATTGATTAATACTTCAAGCTAATGCTGTATTTTTGTATTGAGCTTTACTCGTTTTTATGTTAAAAAGAATTCAAAAAATATTCCTAAAAAGAAGTATTGATAAAAATTTAGAAAACAGAGATGTATCTAAAATTAATGATCAATTGCATACGATAGGATTTTTAGTTGATAAAGAAATCAATATTGCTTTTGAAAAATTTTATGAAATTTCCAAAGATCTTGAGTTGCATGAAAAAGATGTTAAACTATTTTTCTTTTCAGAAGTCCACACTAAAACACCAACATTGCATCAAAATAAAATTAATAACAAACATTTTTCTTGGAATGGCGAGATTCAAAATAAAAATGCAAATGATTTTTTAGAAATTTCTTTTGATGTTTTGGTAGGTTACTATCGTACTAAAAATAATTATTTAGATTTAATGATATCTAAAAGTAATGCAAAATTTAAAGTTGGTTTTAAAGAAATTGACAATCGTCTTTTTGATTTATTAATTGACGTAGACCCTTTAAATATAACTGTTATTAAAAAAGAGTTGGTGAAATATTTTCGAGTTTTAAATAAAATAAATTAAAAAAAAACTCCCATCTAAATTGTTGATTATAAAAGGAGTATTTTAAAATATTTAACGGCCAAAGAAATCACTAATAAATATCACTATGTGGCAATTTTAATAAATTAATATATACACATGAAAGAATTAATTGGAACTGGAGTTGCTTTAATAACTCCTTTTAAAGAAGACTTAACAATAGATTTTGAAGGTTTACAAAGGGTTGTTAATTATACCATAGCTAACGGAGTTGACTATTTAGTAGTTTTGGGAACTACAGCTGAAAGTGCTACCTTATCAAAGGCAGAAAAACAATTGGTTGTAAATACAATCGTCGATACCAATGCCGGAAGACTACCATTGGTTTTAGGCATAGGTGGTAACGATACACAAGCTGTAATTAAAGAGTTAGAGACCACTAATGTTTCAGCCTTTACTGCAATACTTTCGGTTTCACCTTATTATAATAAACCAACTCAAGAAGGAATTTATCAACATTTTGCAGCTATTTCAAAAGCTTCAGAAAAACCAATTATTATTTATAATGTACCAGGAAGAACAGCTTCCAATATTCAACCTGATACAGTTAAAAGACTTGCGACGCATTTCGATAATATAATTGGTATAAAAGAAGCAGCAGGCGATATAGCACAAGCAATGAGTTTAATAGCGATGTGTCCAAAAAACTTTCTTGTTATTTCCGGTGATGATATGATCACGTTGGCAATTGTTTTAGCTGGTGGCGCTGGAGTTATTTCAGTTATAGGAGAAGGGTTTCCAAAAGAATTTTCAGAAATGGTAACACTTGGTCTTAATAAAAATGTAAAAGAAGCATATAAAATTCATTATAAGTTAGCTCCTGCAATAGCATATATTTTTGAAGAAGGAAATCCAGCTGGAATAAAAGGTGTATTTAAAAGTTTAGGAATTTGTGGCAATGCTGTACGCTTACCTTTAGTTAACATAAGTGTCACTTTACAAACTAAAATAGATTTATTTATTTCAAACTTATAAATGAAAGTCGTTATTTTCAAGTTAAAAAATTCAAAAACACTAGGAACAACAAAAAAATGATCTATACTTTAGTACCCCAATAAGTTTTTGTAATCTCTTTAAATTGATTACTTTTGCACGGTATTTTTAAATCTATGAGAAAGAGTATTTTACTATTATTATTTATTATTGTTATAAGCTCTTGTGGTGAATACCAAAAGATGTTAAGAAATCCAGATTCTGGCTTAAAATATGCGATGGCAGAAAAAATGTACAATAAGGGTAAATATAAAAAAGCATTAAAGCTAATGGAACAGGTCGTTCCAGTTTATAGAGGAAAGCCTCAAGCTGAAAAATTAATGTTCATGTATTCAAATACTTATTACCAACTTGAAGACTACTACCTTTCCGGTTATCAGTTTGAGCGTTTTGTAGTTTCTTATCCCAAGAGTGACAGTGTAGAATTAGCATCCTATAAATCTGCTTCTAGTTATTACGAATTATCACCCATTTATTCATTAGATCAAACAGATACGTACATAGGATTAGAGAAATTGCAATCATTTATTGATACATATCCTAACTCAGAATATCGAGTAGAATCAAATAAGAAAGTTAATTCACTAACTTTAAAGTTGCAGAAAAAAGATATTGAAATTGCAATGCAATATTTGAAAACGGGATTGGCTCTAAATAGCTATAAAAATGCAATTGCTGCTTTTGAAAATTTCATAAGTGATCACCCAGGTTCTATTTATAGAATAGATGCTTATTATGGTCGCTTCCAGGCTCAATATGAGTTAGCTTTGCAAAGTGTACCGCAAAAGGTTGAAGAGCGTTTGATAAAAGCCTTAGAATATTACGATGATTTTTTAAAATATTTTAGTGAAAGTGAATTATCAGAACAAGCAAACGAAATAATAATAGATATAGGAATAAGATTAGGAACAACTGAAGTTCCGAGTTAATAATAAATATATGAAAGATTTAAAGAACACTGAAGCGCCTTCAAACACTACTACTATTGATAAAAACTTAGTAGATGGACCTACAAATAATATTTATGAGGCCATATCTATTATTTCAAAAAGAGCAGTTCAAATAAATGAAGATATCAAGAAAGAATTATTAGAGAAACTAGACGAGTTTGCTACTTATAATGATAGCTTAGAAGAAATATTTGAAAATAAAGAGCAAATTGAAGTTTCAAAATTTTATGAAAAATTACCGAAGCCACATGCAATTGCTGTTCAAGAATGGTTAGATGATAAAATCTACCATAGAAATACTCAAGACGAAGAATTAGAAAAATAATAAATGTCAGTTTTAAGTGGTAAAAATATTTTACTTGGTGTAACTGCCGGTATTGCCGCTTATAAATCTGCATTTTTAGTTCGACTTTTCGTAAAAAAAGGAGCTAATGTTAAAGTGGTAATGACTCCTTCCTCTAAAGAATTTGTCACGCCTCTAACACTTTCTACACTTTCTAAAAATGAAGTTTATTCCTCATTCACTAAAGAGGATAACGAAAATGCCCAATGGAATAACCACGTTGAGTTAGCTCTTTGGTCTGATTTGATTTTAATAGCTCCTGCAACAGCAAATACGTTGTCTAAAATGGCTAATGGTACTTGCGATAATTTATTGTTAGCTGTTTACTTATCTGCTAAATGTCCTGTTTATTATGCTCCTGCTATGGATTTAGACATGTATAAACATCCTTCAACTTTAATATATTTTAAAAAATTAAATGAGTTTGGTAATATTCAAATTCCTGCAGATTTTGGCGAATTAGCTAGTGGTTTAGAAGGACAAGGAAGAATGGCAGCACCAGAAAAGATTATTTCATTAGTTGAAAAAAATATTTTAGATGGACTTCCTTTAAAAAATAAAAACATATTAATAACAGCAGGACCTACCCATGAAGCTATAGATCCCGTTCGATTTATCGGAAATCATTCCAGTGGTAAAATGGGATATGCTATTGCTGAGGTAGCTGCAAATTTAGGTGCTCAGGTAACTTTAATTTCAGGACCAGTTAGTATTAAAATAAACAACGATGCTATTAATCTCATAAGTGTAACTTCTGCAAATGAAATGTTTAAGGCAACTCATCATTATTTTAAACATTGTGAAATTGCTATTCTAAGTGCAGCAGTAGCTGATTTCAAACCCAGTAAAGTAGCGCTTCATAAAATCAAGAAAAAAGAAGAAACATTAACAATTGAACTAAATAAGACTAAAGATATATTAGCTTCATTAGGAGAAATAAAATCCAAAAAGTATTTAGTAGGTTTCGCATTGGAAACTCAAAATGAATTAGAAAATGCAAAAACAAAATTGAAAAAAAAGAATTTAGACTTAATTGTGTTAAATTCGCTTAATGATAAAGGTGCAGGTTTTAAATTAGATACTAATAAAATAACGTTGATATCTAAAGATAATAAAATAGCTGCTTTTAAAGTTAAAACTAAGAAGGAAGTCGCAAACGATATTTTACAACACATTATAAAAGAATTACATGTTTAAAAATTTACTTTTTGTACCTATTTTTTTTGTATCAATATTTAGTTATGCTCAAGAGTTAAACTGTTCGGTATATATTAATGCTGAGCAAACAGGTCAGCCTAATAATCAAGTTTTTAGAATTTTAGAAACTCAATTAACTGAATTTATAAATACAACTGCTTGGACCGATAAAAGTTATAAGAATCAAGAAAAAATAGAATGCAATATGTCTATTATAATTTCTAATTTCGATTCAAATTTATTTACCGCTACTATACAAATTCAGTCATCTAGACCGGTATATGGATCTTCTTATACAAGTCCAATTTATAATTATAACGATAAACAATTTAATTTTAGTTATGTAGAGTTTCAACCATTGGTTTTTAATATTAATAGCTTTACTTCAAATTTAATATCTGTTATTGCTTTTCATGTTTATACAATTATTGGTCTGGACGCCGATACTTTTGAATTAAATGGAGGTGAGCCTTATTTTGCAATAGCAAAACAAATCGTAAATATTGCTGCAACAAGTGGTTTTAGAGGATGGAAATCTACCGATGGTAAGCAATCAAGATATAGTTTAAACGATGCATTACTTTCTCAGGTTTATTCAGAGTTTCATTCTGCTATGTACGAATATCATTTAAATGGGTTAGATTTAATGTCTACATCTCCTAGAACCGCAAAATCTAATATTGCTAATGCCATAAATATTCTAAAGGGAATAAATGACAGAAGACCAAACTCTTATTTGTTGCGTACTTTTTTTGATGCGAAATCAGACGAAATCCAAAGTATATTCTCAGATGGACCTGCCATAGACATCACATCGCTTATCAATAATTTAAATAGAATGGCTCCTACTAAAAGATCTAATTGGGCGGAGATAAAATATTAAGATACATTTTATTAAATAGGATTATCTATTTGCATTAATTAGAGATTTAAAATATTTTTTTTAAAAATTAAAATTTGCTTTCTAAACTTTCCATAAAAAACTTTGCTCTTATAGATGATGTTTGTGTTGAATTTACTTCAGGATTAACATCAATTACAGGTGAAACAGGTGCGGGAAAGTCTATTATTCTAGGCGCTCTTTCTTTGGTTTTAGGCAAAAGAGCAGATTTAAATAGTATTAGGAATAATACTTTAAAATGTATTATTGAAGCAGAGTTTATATTAGATAAAAGTCAATTTTTAATTTTGTTTAATGAATTTGAACTTGATTTTGATGTACACACTATAATAAGAAGAGAACTTTTACCCTCTGGTAAATCACGGGCATTCGTAAATGACACACCGGTAACTCTTTCTCAGCTTCAATTACTGTCAAATTATTTGCTAGACATACATAGTCAGCATGAAACTCTTTCCTTATTTTCAGAAACCTATCAATTAGAAATTTTAGATGTTTTAGCTGGTAATTTAGTGTTGTTGAAAAGTTATTCTGATAAATTACAAGATTACAAGGAAGTTTCAGAAACAATTTTAGCATTGGTTTATAAAAAAGAATCCGCATCTAAAGAGTTAGACTATAATACTTTTTTATATGATGAATTGGTGGAAGCTAATTTAAAAAATGTACAACAAAATGAATTAGAAGAAACTTTTAGTAAACTGAATAACACAGAAACCATTCAAGAAACTTTAACAGCTGTAAATGGTTTGTTAAATGAAGAGCAATATGGAGCTTTAAATACTTTAAAAGAAACTAGAAGCCTACTTGTTAAACTGAATACTGTTTCTTTAGATTTTCAAAATTTATACGAACGATTAAATAGTATTATTATTGAGATGGATGATATCTCTGAGGAAATGATTAATTTATCATCAAGTATAGAGGCAGATCCCTCATTACTTAATGAAATTAACGAAAAACTTCAAACTATTTATAAACTTCAACAAAAGCATAATGTTGCTACAGTTTCTGAATTGGTCGAAATTCAAAAAATATTAGAAGAAAAAATTGAAATTACTAATAATCTAGATGGAGAAATTGATAAACTAGAAATATATCAAGGAAAATTAAAAAATAAGGTAAAAGATCTCGCCAATAAAATTCATAAAAAGCGCCTAATTGTTATACCTACCTTAAAAAATAAACTCACGAGTATATTAAATGAATTAGGAATGCCTAATGCAGCTTTTAAGTTTGAATTAACTTCAACGACGATTTTTAAGAAAAATGGTACAGACTCGTTGTTATTATTATTTACTGCAAATAAGGGACATAATTTTGGTCCTTTAAATAAAGTTGCTTCAGGTGGAGAATTAAGTAGAATTATGCTTTCGATTAAAGCGGTAATCGCCCAATACAAAAAGTTGCCAACGGCTATTTTTGATGAAATAGATTCTGGTATTTCAGGAGAAATTGCTTACAAAATGGCAGAAATTTTAAAGGAGATGAGTTTGACAATGCAAATGTTTGCAATTACTCATTTACCACAACTAGCGGCAGTTGGAAATCAGCATATTAAAATTTACAAAGAAGATGTGAATCAAATCACTGAAACAAAATTAAAAACACTAACAAAAGAAGAAAGGGTTAGTGAAATTGCAGAAATGATTGGAGGTAAAAACAAATCGATTTCAGCAATAAATCAAGCAAAAGAACTATTGAATTAAAGTGTATATTTACAACTGAAAAAAAAAAAACGATGGCATATAATTTATTAAAAGGTAAGCGAGGAATTATTTTTGGAGCTTTAGATGAAAATTCAATTGCTTGGAAAACAGCCGAACAAGTTCATGAAGAAGGTGGAGTATTTGTTTTAACAAATGCGCCAATTGCAATGAGAATGGGTCAAATAAAAGAATTAGCAGTTAAAACTAATTCTGAAATCATTCCAGCAGATGCTACCAGTATTGAAGATTTAGAAAACCTAGTAGATAAATCAATGGAGATTTTAGGTGGTAAAATTGATTTTGTTTTACACTCAATTGGAATGTCTGTTAATGTACGTAAAGGAAAAGCTTATACCGATCAGAATTATACCTTTACTCATAAAGGTTGGGATGTTTCTGCAGGTTCATTTCATAAAGTAATGCAAGTGTTGTACAAAAAAGATGCAATGAGTGAATGGGGTAGTATTGTTGCTTTAACCTATATGGCAGCACAACGTGTATTCCCAGATTATAATGACATGGCAGATAATAAAGCTTATTTAGAATCTATCGCTCGTAGTTTTGGTTACTTTTTCGGCAGAGATAAGAAAGTTAGGGTAAATACTATTTCTCAATCTCCAACACCTACAACGGCAGGACAAGGGGTAAAAGGATTTGATGGTTTTATTGCTTATGCTGAAAAAATGTCACCATTAGGTAATGCTACAGCTTTAGATTGTGCTAATTATACGATTGCTATGTTTAGTGATTTAACTAAAAGAGTAACACTACAAAATTTATATAATGATGGAGGCTTTTCTAATATGGGAGTAAGTAATGAAGTAATGGAAACTTTTATGAAATAATATAATTTATATAACGATAAGCCATCTATAAGTAATTATGGATGGCTTTTTTTTTGCTTACCTTTGTTTGATGCTAAACTCTAACAAATATTCCTTTATAATCCCAGTTTTTAATAGACCTGAGGAAGTGAAAGAACTTTTGGAAAGTTTTGTAAAATTAGATTTTACAGCAGCATATGAAATTGTAATAATTGAAGATGGCTCTATTAACACTTCCAAAGATATAATTTCAGTGTTTAAAGAAAATCTAAATATATCTTATTATTTTAAAGAAAATTCTGGACCTGGAGATTCAAGAAATTTTGGCATGCAAAAGGCAAAAGGAAATTACTTTATCATTTTGGACTCCGATTGTATTTTACCTCCTCACTATCTAAAAACAGTAGATGCTTTTTTGAAAAAAAAATTTTATGATTGTTTTGGTGGAGCAGATTCTGCAAATACCGATTTCACATTAGTTCAGAAAGCAATTAATTATGCAATGACTTCATTCTATACCACTGGAGGTATTAGAGGAAGTGAAAAAAGTATTAAGAAATTTGAGCCCAGAAGCTTTAATATGGGGATTTCTAAAAAAGTGTTTTTAAAGACTAAAGGTTTTTCAAAAATTCACCCAGGTGAAGATCCAGATTTATCACAACGTATTTTAAAAGAAAATTATCAAACTGTATTTATACCAAACGCTTTTGTTTACCATAAACGAAGGCTTTCTTGGGAAAAATTTTATCAGCAAGTATATAAGTTTGGTTTGGTGAGGCCTATATTAAATGATTGGCATCCAAATGCAGCTAGCATCACTTTTTGGTTTCCTACCTTTTTTGTTTTTTTTGTCATTGCTTCCTTATTTTTTGGAATCCTTTTTAATTTTTTATTCTTAGTTCCTATAATAGCTTATTTAAGTATGGTATTGTTAGATGCTAGCACTAAGAATAAAAGTATATCTATTGGTCTATTATCTATTATTGCAGTTTTCATACAATTCATCGGATATGGTTCTGCTTTTTTGAAATCGACCATCTATATACGTTTTTTAAAAAGAGATCCTAAAAAACAGTTTCCTAAATTATTTTTTAAGTAATTTTAACATAAATATATTTTAAAGTCGATGTCAGAAACTAAAACAAATAATACAAAAAAAGGAAAACCCAAAATGTTTCTATTATTTCTTTTTGTAACGACATTTATTTGGTTTATATCAAAATTCTCTCGGGAGTTTACATCTAATTTAGAAGCTGAAATTCACTATGTCAACGCTCCACTCGGAGTTATTGTTTCAGAAAACAATTATGATCTAGTAACTTTTGATTTTACAACGAGTGGCTTTTATTTTTTATATTATAAAATAAACAAACCAATAATAGCTATTGATTTACTAAAATATACTAAAGAAGGGATTTCTAGTTTTATAATTTCCAACAGTGAACTTAAACGAATCATCACTTCACAATTAAAAAATGATATTTTAGTAAATAATGTTTCTATTGAAAAAATGGAAGTAATCTTAGATAAATTAAAAACAAAAAAAGTAAAAGTTTCTTTGTTGGAAAACATTGTGTTTAAAAACGGATTTAATTCGATTGGTCAATATAAAATATCTCCAGATTCTATTCTAATTTCAGGGCCTACACAATACTTAGACACACTAACTGAAATAAAAACTGAATTATTAGAATTAGCCAATGTTAATGAAAATATTGCAGCTATTGTTAATTTAAATAAATCAAACGATACAAGTATTTCTTTCTCACAAGAGACAGTTAAACTAGATATTTTTGTAAAAGAATTTACTCAGAAATCATTATTAGTTCCAGTTGTTGTTAATAATTTACCTTCAAACCTATCTATAAGATTGGTTCCTGAAAATGTTACCATACGATTCGATGTGACTATGGAGGATTATAATAAAATAACTGCTATTGATTTTTTGCTAATGTGTGATTTTGATAAAAAAAATGATCAAGAAAATTTTATGATACCTCATTTGATGAAGCAACCTGAATCTATAATTAATCTTGAAATTCAAGAAAATAAAATCAATTATTTAATTTTTAAATGAAAGTTGTTGGCCTTACAGGAGGAATTGGAAGTGGTAAAACCACTGTTGCATCCATGTTTTTAGAATTGGGAGTTCCAGTCTATATTGCTGATATTGAGGCTAAAAAACTTACAAATACTTCTAAGGTTATTCGTAAAAAAATAATTGATCTGTTGGGTAAAAACTCATATTTAAAAACAGAAATTAATAAAAAATATGTCGCAGACATGATTTTTAATGATGATCAATTATTAAAAAAAGTAAATAAGATTATTCATACTAAAGTTGCTAATCATTTTAAAAAATGGGTTGATAAACAAAATGGGTTATATTGTATTAAAGAAACTGCCATTCTTTTTGAAACCGCCAGTTATAAATTATGTGATTATACTATCTTGATTACTTCGCCTAAAGAGGAACGTATAAAACGGTTAAAAAAACGCGATCAACTTACTAGAAAAGAAATTGAAAACAGAATGAATAATCAATGGAGTGATATTGAAAAGAGTCAATTAGCGGATGCTGTAATTGAAAACGCGCTATTAAAAAATACTCAAAAAAAAGTGGAGGAAGTACATTTATTTCTGTTAAAAAGATTTGAATAGACAGAATATTATAATTTGTTAACATTTGGTTAAATATACGAATCTCTAAATGTTAAAATTCTATTTTTGATTTATGAATAATAAACTATTTTCATTCCTCATTGTACTAATGACACTTTCCTTGTTGGGAATTATTTTTGTACAAGGGTATTGGATAAAAAATTCATACCAAAACAGAGAAGATCAATTTACTTTAAATATCCGCCAAGTCCTTATATCAGTATCTAGAGAAATTCAATTAGAAGAAATTGAGAAGTATTATAATGTTTATAATAGTATAATTGATACTATACAAGTACCAGATCAAGCTAGTTTTAGCGAACTTATTTACAGTACTACCAATGAAAGGAATGATGAGATATATATCTATTCAGATGGAGTCTTAGAGGAAAACTATAAATTTTCTCCTATTTCATTGGATTTAGATATGGATAGTATTCAGTTTAAAAAGATTACTAGCCGCAAGATTACAACTAAAATTATTTCTGGAATTGACGGCAATAAAAACGTTCAATCCAAAACGGAATCTTTTAAGCGTTTAAAAGACTATGAACGAAACCAATTTGAAAATGCTTATAAAAATATTTTATCTAAAACACCCATTCATAAAAGAACTTCTGGAGAAAAAATAAAAAAATTAATTAATGAACAACTCAAGGAATTAGGTTTAAGTACTAATTTTGAATACGCGGTTTATAGCAATGATTTAGCTACAAAAATTCGCTCAAGAAACTTTGCTTTAGATCCTTCTTCTACTTATGGTGTGCCTCTATTTGTAAATGACGAAATAAAAACAAATTTTCAATTATATGTAAACTTTTCTGATAAGAAAAGCTTTGTGTTGAGTTCTATCATGGGAATGGCTATATTATCTCTTCTATTT
>Ga0208814_1000640_pt1 | contig 19531 bp, 8 predicted proteins | sample MalvirAntarct_55_FD_184253 | JGI IMG/M metagenome (GOLD analysis project Ga0208814, IMG submission 184253) | Marine viral communities from the Global Malaspina Expedition - Malaspina viral metaG Antarct_55 (SPAdes) (version 2) | ecosystem: Environmental > Aquatic > Marine > Oceanic | place: South...
ATTTATTAGGTGTGGTGGCCTGTTTTTTTAATTCTATTCATACTTTTTAAACATTAACATATAAAGTAACGAGTTCCATTTACTCATTAACCATATAAGTAATTTTTTAAATCTTGAGTCTTTTTTGTCAGTCATAATCATTTGTTTTTGTTTTTCCTGTTTTTTATTTCAAAATACCAGCGATGTAGCGTGTATCCAATAGATACAATTAACAAAGTTATTTTTAAGATGGTATCTACGTGAGTCATAGAAATAGCTATTGTGCTAAGGTTTATTATATACATTTTCAAATCGCCGATATTCATGGGTTAGTTATTTTAAAGAGTTTAGTTTTGATTTTTTTATTATAAATTTCACTCTATCATCCTCTGTTTTAAGTTTTTTCAGTTCGCCTCGTGTAATATCTAATTCAATAAGCATCTTTACTTGTTGCGATTTTGAAAGCTTTTCCAATTCTTTGTATTTTTCTGTTTTTACTTCTTTAACAGTTTCATATTTGGGTATTAACTTTTCTAAATCCATATTTTCATAATCTTCAGCTTTATTTAATATATAATTTACTCGCTCTTCTTCATTAGTAAGTTTTTTAAATTCACCTCTTGTTGCTCCTAAATCTATTATAAATTTTATTTGTTCAGCCTTAGTTAAACTTTTAACACCGGTAGAATCACGCACTCTTTTAGGAGTATTTTCTTTATAATACTTTTCTAATTTATCATCCATGTCAGATCTATTTTCTTCGGCACTTTGTAAAGACCATTTAGGAGCACCAAAAAACATAGCAACTTTTTCCCAATTTTCATTGTTTTCATTTAATACGCCTTGTATATTTTCCATTTTTTGAATAATACGATCTAAAGGTATATTAGTAGCGGTGCCAAGCATAGATAAATAAGCTTTGTTATTTGGGCTTTCTGGGTCAAAAGGTCCATATAAATTTTTAACTTCTCTACCTCTTTTAGTAAAATCAGAAAACATAAGACTATTCCAATTTCTACCCATTCTACTTACTTTACTTCCCAATGTAGGCGATATACTTAACGCTTTATTAAGAATTGGAAAAAAATCTTTTCCAGCATATCCTTTATCATATTGTTTTACAGCTTCGCGAACAGTATTATAAGCAGTTACAGCTACTTTACCCGGCAATCCAGATCCAGTTAATATACCCTGAAAAGTACTTGTGCCTATGCGATCAAGTCTTTTTTCAAAATCTTTATATTTAGCTATCTTTTCTTTTTCAGTTAAATTATTATCTTCATCAGACATAAACGAAGAATAAAAACCTTGTTGCAATCCATAAAACAAAGTACTTTGTACAAACGCATAATAGCCTAATTTAGAAGCATTAGTTTTCATATCTCCTCTACCGTTAACCAAATCTAAAGCAGCTTTCTTTTGTAGCCTCGACATTTGAAATGGGGTATTATTAAATGAAAATACCAATCTACCCATCAAACCTGTTTGAATATTAGATACTCTATCCATTTGTGATGATTGTTGGGACTCTTGAGTTAAATCTAAAAAATCTTCAAAAGCTTTGTTTTCTGCTTCAGATTTACTAAGACCATCTTTAATATAAGTTTTCATTCTATTCATATAGAAAGGAGTACCACCCGTTACAATAGCAAAACTATCCGCCATTTGTGTAGGTTTAAATCCAACCTTAACCATAGTATCCCAAAGTCCTTGAAGATTAGTTCTACCACCAGCATTAATAGCTTTTGCCATTTCTGCTTCCTCTACGTTTATTCTTAAACCAGTTCTTCTATCTTTTAAAGCATCAGAATTCCATATTTTTTGAGCTGTTTTAAAAAATAATTTAGGATCTTCGGCTATAACTTTACCTATTGCAATAGGATTGTTATCTGTCCAATTAACGTAGTTAGCCGCTGATATGGTCTGTAAAGCTGCAGACCTCATGTTTAAAAACATAATAGTAGCTACAGATCCGTTAACATAATTTAAAGCCGTATTAAAAGATTCATTAGTACTTTCTGGTCTAGATTTACCTTTAGACATTCTGGTCATCATAGTGCTAAGATTTTTTACATATTTAGGGCCAAATCTTGCTTCTAATTTATTCATGTTTTCTTTAGTAAACATAGCGTCCACATTATTCTGCCAAGGAGCTAAAAAATCGGATCTAACTCCATCGGTAGCGTAAGTAAACAAATCATACTGAACATTACTTCTAAACCAATTAGCCGAAGGATCTGGATATTTTTCTTCAGTCTTCGTGATATCCATTATTCCTTTAGCATAGGTTCTAAGTCTAGGGGAATTATGAACGGCACCTACTAACTGACTTCTTTCTCCAAGCGAAATACCTGGAACAGTTTTGCCTAATCTTTCCCATATATAAACACGGACGGCTTGATCAATATTATAACCTAACTTTTCAACTCTTTTAACCGACGCAACCTCTGCTTTGTTATCTCCTAGCTTTTTCATTTGATCTTCTAAAGCTTTGTAGTCAACAACTAAATTCATTCTGTAAGCACTTAAAGCATTTTCAGCTCTAGTATAAGGTCTAAGAATGTTTTCTTTAATAAATTCCATATCCTTATTACCTTGCTTGCCTTTTCCATAAAGTGGATAAAGCAATCCTTGAAAGTCTTCTGCATTATACGGTAAGAAAAAATTATATTTACCTTTCTTTTTGCCTTCGTTAAAAGCTTTAGAATCAGAAACCGCTTGGTCAATTTTTGCTCCTCCTCTTCTTTCAATCATACCTGCTAATTCTCTAGGCAACATTATCTCAGGAGAGTTTTTTGCGGTAGCAGTTAGATCTACAGATCTATCATTTTTTTGATCTAAAAGTTTTTGTAAAGCTTCTCCGGTAGTAGTGCCTTTATAATATTCCCCAATAATCTCACTAACAATTTTGTTGTTTTTTTCTAAAGAACGTTTGCTAGCTGGAATTGAAGTACTCATTCTAACTGTTACGTCTTCTAACAATTCTTGAAAAGCTGTTTTACCTCTAATATTATAAATGTTTTCTAAAAACTCTATAGATCTGTTGCTAAGAGTCCCTTTAACTAATCTTTTATAACCTGATTTAGATTTAGTATTTTCTGTGGCTAAAAATTTAAATATTAAAGGTATGTTTGCATCCGAAATAGTAGAACCCGTAGGACCTATCAAACTATTTCCTAATTTTTGAAATTCTGCTGAATTAAATAAACTTTTATATCCGGAAGTTAATGTTCTTACATCTTCAAAATTAGTAAGCTTATTGTTTTTAAACGCCTCTAGTACCAAATCTCTTATAACCGCTCTAGGCATTAGATGCTCATTAGAATTTCTATCTATTTTTAATAAAGGCTTAAGAGGTAAATACCAATATTCTGCAGAAGATAAATCTCTACCTCCTTTTCCATAGTTTAAAAACAATCCCTCTAAGGCTGTTTCTATAGCGTTATTTATTTTATTGTCTGCTGAGCTTAATTCTTCTGAAGTACCTACGCGTTTCATTTCTCCAAAAGTTAGTAGTAAACCTTCTAGTAGCGCTTTTTTAGCATCCATTTCTAAAATAGCAGCTTTTCCTTCTTTACTTCCAGCAATTTCTTTAAATGTTTTTAATATTCTTTTTTGATATTCAGCTCTTTTCTCTTTAGACTCTGGTCTTTTTTTCGATAATAACTCTTGCTGAGCTCTTAAATACTCAATATTTTTATTAATAGTTATAGAAGATCCATCTTTTTCTTTTTTACTTTGCAATTCTAATGTAGCTTTGTTGGCTTCTACAAATAACTCAGTAGCCTTTTGTAACAATCCTTTAGTTGCATCGCTTAATTCAAATTTTTCGAAAGTAGTCATCGGAGATTCAGAAATCTTTTGAAACAAATCTACATTCATTTTTGTATTACCTTCTTTTACATTTACTGCATCATATTTAAAAGTTTCACTATTATAGCCTAACCATTTAGCTATAGCAGAAAAACCTTTTCCGTCTAAAGCTTCTGTAATATTAAAAATTTCTTTAGGTAAAAGCTTATATAACACAGGTAAAATCATTTCTTGACCCTCTACAAATTCTTTTTTAGTTAAATTGGTAGGATTTGTTTTAGAAGATAACATTTTACGAATAGCTTTTGTTTGTGCCTGTATTCCTGCTGTTGCAGACATTTGTAAAGCATTAAAATCTTCAGCAGCAAATTCTTCTATTACATGTTTTATAACTTTTTGTTGATCGGAAGTAAGTACATCGAATTTTTTATTTTCGTCGTAAGCTTTAAGCCCTGAAATATAATCTTTTATTATTTTTTCATAACTGTATCCTGTGATCTTTTCATATTTTCTTAGCTCTTTAGAAGCATCTCTAGCAGCAACTCCTCTATCAACTGATTTTTGCATTAAGGATAAATAGGATTTTTCCAATTTATTATTTAATATTAGCTGAGAATTTTCCACTTGTTTGGCTAATTCTTGCGTAAGAGTAGTTTCCATTACTCTATCAAAAGCAATTTCTCTAGCAAATGAGTTTAACAAAGAAGTTCTTCTTTCTGCTGCTTTGGTATTATTTTCAGTTCTAAAATAATTTATCCATTCAGTAGAAGTTATATTTCTTTTTTCAAATACTCTAGTACCTGCGGCGTTTCCGCCCCCTACTCTAAGCTGTACTTTTTCGCCTTTTTCATCAAGCACAAATAATTCTTTAGGTTGCCCATCTACTATTTTAGTTTCAGTTTTATATACTTTTTCCTTAAGCTCTCCGAATCTTTTGTTAACTTGAGATTGGCTAATGTAACTTTTAAACAAACTGTAAGTTCTTTCTATAAAACTTTTGTATTCAGGGGTACCAAGCTCACCTGCGTCTTTAGAAAGAGATTCAAACACAGCTTTTTCTACTTTTTCTGACACATTTGATTTGAATGTTCCTGTCTTTTTAATTTTAGGTGGATTTTTTAAAATTTTAGAATATTCATCAAATTTTATTTGAGCTTCCGCCATCTGTTCTTTAGTTGCTCCAGGCCTTCTAAGGTCTTTAAAAGCATTGTCTTTTAGTTGCTTTATTGTTTTTACAATAGCTGGTTTTGAAGAAGGAGATCCTTTTAAAATTACCGATTCCAATACGCCAGGTATTGTTACCCTCGCTTGGTTATTACCTATTAATGCAATTTTATAAACACCTGCGGATCCCAGCTTAACTTCTCCAACTTCTCTGGCATCTAAATCTTCAATTTTATCTTCTCTTAAAATATTATCAACTTCCTTATTAATTTCTTTCAATGTTTCTTCTGAAAACTTAAGAACTCTTTCAGCTGATTTTCTAGAAGTAGAAACGCGATTAATAGGAGAAGTAGTGTCAACATATCCAGGCTCATAAGAATATTCTTGCGCAAAGTCTTCATTTGTTTCCGAACCTTTGGTTTCTTCATAATTTTCGTTTGTTCTAATTTCACCGCCTTTTTCGGACCATTCATCAAAACTTTCCGTATTTACAAAATATGATTCCCAATTCTTTTTTATAGTTTCTAAAGCCATAAATTCCATAAGGCCTGTAGCGTAACTAGATAAAGAAGCTTCAGCTCTGGTACCTTGAGACATATTCCAATACTTTTCAAACCTACCCGGGTCATTTTTAAATTTACGATTCTTAAACTCTACCTCTGCTTGCTCTTTAGTAAATCCTTCTGCTGTTTTTTGTTGTTCTTTAATAAATTTAATAAAGTATTGTCCTTCTGTAAAAGTTTTTATAACCCTAGGTAATTCGTAAGTTAATATGTCTAACACCATAGAATCCATAGATTCTTGTGCTTGACTTTGATTAGCAAAAAACAACTTTCCATTTCGTATAGCCGCGGAAAGAGCTATTTTTGGCTGTGTAGGAAACATAAAAGCTAATTCGCCTACCATATCTTCTATAGGTGTATTAGCATCTACCATTTGCTTAAACCTTTCATTTAAAACTTTATTAGAAGACACAGCTTCAGGAGAATTTTCTAAATTCTTTCTAAGCTCCCTAGACTTCATAGCTGTAGTTTCCTTAGGAGTTCCCGACAAAATATCATAAGTTTTACTTGTGTTTGCAGCTGTATTTTTAAGTATTTCTTGATTAATAGAAAAAGATTTTCCTGTCATGTTAGCTACACTATGCATAAAGTCTAGCAGTTCTGAAACTCTAGTTAAATTATTTTCATTTAGATTTAAGCCTTTAACATCTTTAAATCCAGGAAATCCCCTATTTTTAGCTATAGTAAATAAATCTCTTTTAAGAGTGCTAGGTAAATTTTCATTTAATAATCTTCTTGTAAATTTTTCATTTTTAAATTCCTCAACAACATTCATTACATATTCTTCCGCTAATTTTTCAGGAGTAGCGTCAGGATATGCTTCTTTTATTATTTGTTTATAAGTTCTAGTGTCTTTTCCAAAAATTTCAGCGTCTTTAAAAGCTTTTTCAATGCTAGGTCCCATAATATCTACCATGTCAAATAGTATATTAGGGTTAGATTTAGCAGTAGCTCTAAATAAAGCATGACCTACTTCCTGTTCTAAGGTTCCTTTTGTATATTTAGCTGGGTCAATAGTAACTTCTTTACCGTCTTTTGATATTTCAGCTTTAGTGTCTCCTTCTAATTCACTTAATTTATATTCTTCTATTCCGCCTATGCTCGAGTCTTTTAAATTTTTTAGCTTATTATTTATTTCTTTTTCTATTTTTTGTATTTTGGCCTCGTTGCTATCTATTTGTTTTTGTTTGGTATCTCTTTCTTTTAGTTCAAAAGGGGTAAACTTAATAGAATTATTAGAATCCAAAGAATTAGATTGTGCTTGATTAAAAGCATCGTCTTTATTTAATTCATTATTAATTTCTTCATTTTCTTTTTTAAGATCTCCAATTGTTTTTCCATCAAGATGTTTATTAGCCATTTTTAAAATACCAGAAGTGTACATGTATCTTTCTTGAGCTTTTTCTCTTTCTTTTTTTGACTTAGATAAATCGAACATGTCCCTACTAGATTGTCTATGAAGGTCTTCAACTCTTGGGATTGATGATAAATCAGTTTTTGTAAGTTTAATCGAACCTAAAGTAGAAAAGCTTAAAAAGCTTATAGCTATTCTTTCTATCCAATCAGAATCATCTCCAAACAAATCGTCAAAAGATCTTTTTAAAGATTTATTGCCCTCCGCTGATTCTATAAACGCTTCTGTTACTGATGCAACCTCTGAAGCTGTAGCCCCACCTAAGCCACTTAAAACTATTTTTTCGTATGACTTGTTGAGCGAAGCGTAACTACCCGTAAATCTAAATGGAAGTAATTTACCTAAAATAACTCCACCCCCATAAAAACCAAAACCTGTACCCGTTTTAGCTTCTCCTCCTGTAATTATTTCAAACTTACCTTCTTCTATCATTCCATTAATAAAGTGGGCCCCAATTCTTTGAAAACGATTTCCACTTGTTAATGCTTTTGATATAAACCTAGTTAATCCAACTGCTCCGGATACACCTCCTGTTACATAATTTAAAGCAGCAAACTCTGCTAACACAGGCATAAATGCTCCCATGTTTTCAACATATTTCATTGCTGTTCCTCTTTCAAAAGCTTTTGTTTGGTCAGTAGTAGCCTCTATACCTACTTGATTAAAAAATTCTTGCGTTTGATCTTTTTGTTTTCTATTACTAACATAACTTGTTTTGTCAAGTAAGCCTTTACCTCCAGGGGTTGCCTCTATAGCGCTTTCAAAAAACCTAGGTACATAGTCTTCTTTTAAAGAAGCAGGATTAATACCCATAATAAACATGTCTTCTAAAACACGTTTTTGTATATTTATACGCCTATTTTCTACAGCCCATTCTTGAAGACTTTTGATTGTATAGCCTGTTTCTTTTTTAGCTTCAAAATCATTTTCAAGATCTAAAGATCCTCTATTTGCTAGAGTAGCAAGTTCTTTAACAGTATAACCTAAGTATCCATCCTTGTCTTTATTTCTTTGACTTACCTCACGTCCTATTCTGTAATCAGTTCTTTTATTAGAAAAATAGATGTCCTCCTTAATAGGCTTTAGCCATATTAGTTTCTCTCCTTCTGCATTTAATTCTGTTTGTCTTATATAGTTATAAGTAAAGTTGTCTTTTAAAGTGTCATGATCAGATATTGTTTTTTGTGCATAACCCATTTCTTGGTCATAAATGTTTTCAAAATCATAAATGGTTTCACCTTGCGCTTCACGAGCCGCAATAGCCCTTGCGTCTAAAAAATTGCCGTTTTCATCATAAGCTTGTTGATAGCTGCCCTCTTCGTAATTGTCTCGTGCTATTCTTAGATCGTTCCGCTTTTTAATTAATTGATTACTTAAGCTTGTAACTTTTAATGTTTTTTCTATATCAGATAATTTATTTAAAGCATTTCTATCATTAAGCTGTACTGTTAATTTTTTTATTTCACCTTCTAATATTCCCACTTTTTTACCCTTGTCGCTAAATGAATTTTTGGCTGCATCAGTGGCTACAATTAACACGTCTCCATAACTCCCGTCTTTTTTTAGCGTGTCAAAAACATTAGTTACTTCATTTTTAGTATTTTCTTTAGCGATTTCTCCTTTATTATACATGTATGACTCCGCTAATGATTCAGCCTCCTCCAAAGGCAATTGTAGCTTAGGCATAATTTCTTTTGCTAAGTCAGAAACAAGATCAGGGTTTTGGTTAATAACATTATTATAAGAATCTATACTAGAAGAATCTATTATATTTAAAGGATTTAAAACATTACTTACCTGCTCAAATTTAATAGCCTGTACTTCTTTACGTCTATTACTGTCAAGTTCTAGTTCTTTAGGTGTTAAGGCTAAACTTTTATCCGCAACAGATAGCGATTCTTCTATAGCAGAGTTTTGCTTTTTTTCATCTATAATGTTTATGTCGCCTTTTGTTAGTTCTTGTCTTTCAGGCAAATCATCAATAGGTCCAACATCTGAATAGTCTATAGGCTGCGCATCAGGATATTCTTCTTCTTTTGGTTTTCTTAAATATTTGTATTTGTCCTTGCTATAGCCCATTCTAGACTCAAAGAATTTTTTTCTTTTTTCTTCAGCATTCAATTCCAAAGAACCATTTTCCAAGTTGGATTCCGTATCTTGTGCAGGTGTTGTTTCCGACACTACTTCCGCACTCTCTGCAGCATCTGGAAGAAAACCCGGTTTTCCTATTATGTTTTCTTTTTTAACTTCTTCCTCGTTTTTTACTGTGGAACTATCATCAGATATAAATTCAATACTAAAATTATTAGCTTCCGCTTCATCTAAACCAATGACTCTTTCTTCATAGCTATTAAAAACTACTTCAACTCCGTCTATTAAGTATTTGTACATATTATTTTGTTTTTCTCTTTTTTAATAATTCTTTTGCTAGATCATCTGCTTGTGAGTAAGATAATTTAAATCTTTCTTCTATAAAATTAGTTAATGCATTTCTTCTAATTCCCTCGTCATCACTATTTATAGAAAAAGTCTTTTTCTTATATATTTTTGGAGTTATAACCTTACCTGATGCATCAGTTTCAACAGTTGATGCATCCATCGCAGCTTGATCTAGTTCGTCGGTTTGCATTATTATATTACCATCATCCCCTATGCTAAATTCTTCGCCTAAACTTAATCCGCTTTTAATAGCTTTAGCAAAGTCATCATTGTTTTCAATAATTCCATAGCCAGTAAAGTTTTCAGTAATAGTATTTATTGCATCTCTTCTATCTATTTGTTTTTGAGTAGGTGTATTACTTTTAGGCTTTGGAGGTTGTACATCTGAAACTTTATAAAGGTTATCTCCAATTTCTTTAAGGTTTAATGAAGCTAATGCTTCTCCTTTTGTTTTATTAAAAATAGCTGCTTGCAGTTTTTCCCTTGCGGGTTTGGCAATTTTTGGGTTTGGATTGTACAATTTATTACCTTCTTCTTTGGTAATTTTTAACATGTCTTGCAATATATTGTTTTTATCGTGAATATTGTTAATAGCATCAAATTTTGATAAAGCAACATCTGACGCTTGTATTATATTAGCTCCAAAAGTATCTTTTCTTATTTGAGTATATTGGATCCCATCATCTGGATTTAAAAATGTTACTTCTACGCCTTTGTCATTTTTCATTATTAGTGAAGAATCTATTTTACCTGTAGATTTGCCTTCTGAGTCCTTACCATACATTTGATCAACTACTTGTTGACTAGCCTCCGGAATTAATGGTGTATATTTAGTTGTAGTAGAATAGGCAGGGTTGTTATACGAATTAATATCAGTCTCGTATTTCCAGCTTTCTTCCTTGCCCTCAACCATTAAAGAACCAGAACCTCCAAGAAAAAATTGTCCATCTTTTTCTTTTAAATACATAGTGGTACCCGCTGAATTAGCGTGAGCTGCATTCCAACCTTCCATTGTTGATCCGTTATCTGATACCATTTTGTTTTTTGGAACAGCCCCGTTAAAAGGCTTAGTAATATCGTAATTTAAATCACCCGGTTTTAAGTCACCTTCAAATGTATCAAAATCTGTTTCAGTTACGTCAATTGAATTATATGACCAAGTAGGTCCTAAAGATTGTGTGTTAGCTAAATTCTCAATAGCATTGACCTGCATTTCTTGTGATTTTTTTAAAGTCAGATTAAGGCTGTTTATGCTTTTTTTAGCTTTAAAAATATCTGCATTAGCTTGTTTCATTTCTTCGTCTGTAGAATCTTTGTTGTCAAGCGTATTTCCTGATTTCGCTATTATGTCTGTTAATGATTGGAAACCTGACGTAAAACCTTCTTTTAATTTATCAGAAATGCTTGCGCTTTTTATTTTGGTATCTGCATTAAGAAGAATTTTTTGTGACTCTTCTACACGGATTTGTCCTTTAGCACGTAAATCTCTTTTACTTTGTTCAACCTTCGCTAATTGCTCTTTCCTAGCTGCATAAAGATTTTTTGAATTTTGAGCAAGAGTTCCGGCTATACCAGCCATGCCTTCAGCTAAAGCTTTAGAAGAACCTGTGGTATCTCCGGTCTTTATTACTTGGTAGTTTGCGTAAGCCCCACCTGTTTTTGTTTGTTTAGCCATTGTTTTATTTTGTTTATTTTGGAAATTCAAGTTCTGCAATTGCTCGATCGTTTGACATTGAAGCTCCCGCTTGTAATCCGGAACTTACTCCACTAATACCGGCGCTAATTGCAGCATCCATGTTTGCATTTTGCGTAGATATATCCATTCTTGCTTGAGCTTCTTGCCCAGCCATTCTATTCAACTGCATATTGTCTCTATTCTCTTGAGAACTAAATTCAAAAGCTCTACCTTGAGCATTAGCCATTTGTTCCCTTCCGCCTTCAGCTATTTGTAAGCCTTGAACTCTTGCTCCTTCACTTACTTTAAGTCTATTAAGATTTTCTTCACCTTTAGCTTGAGCCATCATGTTGCGAGATTCTTGTTGCTCAATATTAGCAGCAACACCTTGTTTACTTCTAGCGGCCGCTTGTGCTAATGCAGTAGCTCCACCTGCACTTGCTCCTGTTGCCTGTAAAGTATCTAATGTATTTGCTAAAGCAATATCTGTTTGTTCCATTTGTATTTCAGCAGCTTGGGTAGCAACTCCTAAATTATCAAAAGCATTACCCATGTTACTAGTTAAGTCTGTTGCTAAATCGGCTAATGACTTAACCTCAGAATAAGGGTTTATAACGTCTTGACGATTGTTTTCAAACGCTGTTATTTGTCTTTGCATCATAGCTTGTTGCATTTCAGCCGCTTCTCTAGCGTTTTTAGCTTGAACACCTTTATATATTGCGCCTCCAATCGCTACTGCCGCGGAGCCTGCCATAAGTACACTCATGTTAATAATTTTTTAGTTAATTTTTCTTTGTATTCCAAATATTGTGATTTTTCTTCCACAACTATTCTGTCTTCTATTACTTTAATATCTTGTCCATCATCTTCATTTGCGTGTGCGGTTGTCCATATAGAGTCCGTTAAGGCATAGCCTACTCTTTGTGTTCCCGGTTCAGAAACAATCATTAGGGGAGCCTGTAATAGCTCAACACCATTTGCTTCAGTAAGAACTATTATAGTTCCTTTCATTAAAAAGTTATGATGTTGATGCTTATGAATTTTGCCTATAAGCAAAGTGCCCTCTGGTATTGCTAGCTCTCTAACATACATGCCCGGAGAAAAAGAATGCTTTGGAGGTAATTCCGCTTGCTTAGTATCTGGATGTATTAAAAATTGTTTTATTTCTTCAATACCTGTAGCAATGTCTTTTTCGTATTCTACAATTTGTTTTACTTTTTTTGTTATATTACTCATTAAATTTAATTTAAGATGATCGCACGAAACCTGCGCTAACAGCAAATAATTCTTTTTTGCCCTCAGTACTTACAGCATTATTAATAGAATTTGGCACGGACATAGTTATTTCCCCAAAAAAGCCTTTAAGTCCGGAAGAGGAAGAGCCCCCAACAATTTCGCCAAATAATGAAGGTGTACTATTTACTAAATTAGCATAATATTTATTTTCTTTTAATTTAAATGTATTTTGCAACATTAAATTTTGCATTTCTTGAATGGTTCTAGCTTTAACAGAAGGAGTTATAGGTAAAGCAGTATCCACATCTGTTAAAAAGCTATTCATAATCCACCCATCATTACCTTCGTAGTTTATAGTTTGAAAGTTTTTTATTATGGAAGGACCTTGGTTAAAAATAAATGTTACTTTAGATTCATAAGCTGTTCCATACCATACGGATCTCGCATCTGAAGTACTTAAAAGTTTATAATGCTCATAAATCTTACCGTCTTTAGTTGAATAAAAATTATTATTTAAACTAATCATTTGGTCAGGGCGATAGCTAAATAAGCTAACCCAACCCTTTACTGCTTCATCGAACGCTAATGTTGAAAAAGAACTAGTCCTAGCTGCAGGGGACTGCTGCAATGAAACAACATATTGCTTGTTATGAGCATCCCATCCGCCAAGAATTATTCCGCTATTTCCTACTTTAGATAATTTGTCTCTAAAAAAATCAGCCATACCAAAGTTAGATATTGGAGTAATCCCATCCATAGATAATCTACAAACCACGTTCTGTTCTCTATCTGTAAAGTACTTTCTATAGCCATTAACCGCAAAAGATTCTGGATCTTTACTTATTCCATATTCTCCTGCAAAAGCAACATTTTGGCCTATAACTAAATTACGACTAGTAACACTAGCGTTTCCTTCAGCTGAATATATAGCGTCTTTATCTATTAAAGATTTACTTACTTTTTCTTCTTGAAATATAATAAGATTAGTATCTTCTGCATAAAGCTTTTGAATAGAGCCATTAGCAGGATCTATAGTTCTTGTAATATCTTCCGCAACTGAAAACTGATTAGTTTGATTTATACCTGTTCTAGAATTAAATATACCTGAATATATTAAACCACTAAATTTATTTATTTGAACACTATCGTCTTCAACTAAATAAGCCTTAACACCTAAGTCAACAGAAGTATTATTATAACCACCTCTAATCCTAGATTCTTCAATCATCCAATCTAAAGTAGTACTGCCATCATAAGAGCTAGGTATATTGTCAAAATTAATAATTTTTCCAAAATTAATAGATACTGTCGTTTCTCCGGTTTTAGGTGCAACAATACCAGTAGGAGCTACTGCAACAATAAATTCGGTTACAGCCCCAGCCCCTCTACTAACTACATGACTAGAATAGTTTCTTACTATTCCATTAGCGCTATCCAAATAAGACATAGTTACTTCTTGACCAACATTCATTTGTTTCACTGTCAAGGATCCACCACTCACCGTAATAGTAGTGGTAGCGGTAGCATTTGTAAGAACATAATTAATATTTTCTACTCCAGGCGCTACATCTACAATATTAGCCATTTTTTTTAGCCAAAAAGTGTTAAAGTATTTTAATTCTAATGTTGCTGACATTTTTTTTAATTTTATAAATAAATATTAACAAGGACCGTCATTTGGGGTGTAAGGTTCATTAGGGGGCCATTGAGAAAAGTATTGTCCATTTTGAGTTTGTATAGTTGTTGCTGTTGCTTTATTGTATATAGGATTTCTACTGCCATCAATATTAACTTCAGGCTTGCTCGAAGTAAAAATAGATCCAACTTGATCATTTGGCAATATCTTACTTCCTGTAATACTATTAAAAGAAGCTGCCCACTGAAGTTGAGTAACTGGAAATTCTTTACCAGTTTCAGGGTTTGAATAAATCACCCCTGAGCTTAACTCTTTATAATTATAATTAATGAATTGTTCATCAGCTGAAGCTGGCTTATAAGGTATGGTCATTCCCTCATCAGTAAATAAAGTGGAAATCATTTCGCCAAAATATATATTTGTATATAAAATAGGAAAGTCATCAGTGGCAGGGGTCTTTAGCCAAAGATTTCCTTCTTGAGGCCCGTTTTCTTCAGTAGATCTTTGTACTTCTAAAATGTTATTAGAAAAACCATCAACCGCATTACTACCGTTTACGGGAACGCACTGAGAATTGTTTAAATCGGTTATAGTAACCCAAGCTGTTGCGCAATCAAAACCTTGTAAGCTAGCAGATCTTCCAGTACAACTAACTGAAGTTAATTGCTCAACAACAATAGCATATTCTATTTTTCTTTCAGCGCTAATTGCTAAAGGATATGCCTTATAATTAGATGTTCTAACGCCTGTTACATGCAAATCTGTATTGTAAGTACTCCAACAAAATAGAGGAGCTTTATTACCAATATTAGGTTGTAAAATAAAACCCTGCGGTAGTGTGCCGTCAGCCCACCAAGGAGTTCTATCGGTGTTTTCAGGGCATACGTCTTTTCTTAAAGGTTTATGAGTATCTGCAAATGGGAAAGACATGCCGCTTCTGTTTGCATCTGCCTCTGTTGGCATAGGAGCCCATTCTGTAGCAGGGTAAAGAGGAAATTCCGCCGCAAGCCTATAGTACCATTTAACTGTTTTAACACCTAATACATGGTCAAAAGACCAGTCTTTAGGGCCATCAAAATCGTCAGGATTCATAAACATATTAATAGACATAGCTAGTGTTCCCTTTGTATGGCCAGCATTACCAACTCTATATATGTTTAAATCCCAACCATCAGAAAGTTGAAGGTCCCAGAATGCGTTAGTCCCCTGCATTGGATTATCTTCATTATAAGTATCTTGATCAGGGCTTAAATCGTCTCCTGAAATATAAAATATACCATTAACAGGATTTCTAAATCCTGCATTATTCGAATCTTTGTAGAAATCAACAGAACCAATCGCTTTAACGTTATTTCTATCAGTTGCATTAGACATATCAATCGTTCGAGTAGTTGTAGTACAAACCTGTGGAATGACACCTTCATTAACTAATGCAGGTTTTACCTGTACATTAAGATCTAAAGTATCAAATTTAAAACCCTCTCCTCCGCTAGCATCTTTTAATGTTACTGTTATAGTATAAGAGCCTATGTCTACTCCATAGGGAGGTTTTGTTATTTCCCCTGTGGTTGTATCAATCTCCCAATTAATTGTATTGAGTGCGATAGGTACATCGGATCCAATGGGAAATACTTCCATTGACCATTCTAAACCTAAAGTTTTATTAGAAGATGCTCCGTTTTCAGAATTAGCAAAACCACTTGCTGGAACAATTTCTGTTACATCTTCAGCAATAATTATATTAGTATCTCCGCTATTATGACTATAAACAATGTCAGGAATTATATTACTTAAAGCTCCTGTAATAGATTGTTGGGTAGTTCCTTGAGAAACACCTGCCGCGTTAAAAATTTCTGCTGTAAATACAAAAGTAAATATATCTCTTTGAGCGGATACCGATGTAAAAACTAATTCATTTTGTAGTATAATTCTAGCCCCCCCTTCTTCAGGTGAACCCACCGCTGCATTTTGAAGATCAAAGTCGCGGGTTACGATATTGCCATCAGCATTTGTTACTCTTAAATTACTAAAAACACTGGTAGTAAGTATTTGTCCTTCTGCGCTAAGGGCATAAAAATAATCTGTTATAGCGGTACCTCCTGTATCACTTTCTTCTAAAGATACTCCTGCTATTTGAATTTGCGCACCACCCCCTGTACTTGTAGAAATATCTTCATTTAAGTCTGATATTAATCCTTCGGTAGTTGTTTCCCAATATATATCTAATAATGATTCTTGAGCTTCAGTTTCGTAAATAGTTAATATAGGTGTTAAAACAGGCAAGGCCACAGGGGGATCACCTGTAGGCAACTGCGACAAAGCAACTCCTAACGGGTTATTAGTGCTATCTTCCGATGTGGATATTCTAGCTATATACGGATTTGTATTTAACTGGTATAATCCTGCAGAATTATAAATAAAATCTGGAGTGAACTCCAACTCTCTAGCGGAAGCAATGGTGGATGCCACATCGTTTGTTGCATTTGCACTGGAACTAGTCCTAGGAAAATATTGTCTATTTTTTTGACTATCACCTGTTAGTATAAAGTTATTAACTCTCCCATACAATTTAACTGAAGATCTGTATTGTCTTTGTTGAGGTCCAACTTCTTCTAAATCCCTAGGTATTTTATTGATGTTGTCATTTAATAAAACAACATGAGCTGTTTTGTTAAGTTCATCTGTAGGAAATTCTACAAAAGGGTCTTTAGGGTTGGATATTGAATCTGGATCAAGTTTAGATACAGGATATCCATTAAGAAATCCTGGCAAGTAAGCGTTATAATAATCTTGTTGGGTCTGCTTTACGACAACCTTATAAGAATACCATCCTAAATCATTAATGTCTCTTAAAACTGGAATACCTGTAGGGGGTTCAATCCACAAATAAGACTGATTTACCTGTCCTATAGTTGTAATAGTATAAGTAAGGGAGCCCGTTGGATTAACCACGTTGGTTACTTCAACATAATCGGTATATTCACCCCTTAGATAATCGCCAATTCTTGGCACGTTTTTATTTGTTGTTTGAAAAACTGGATCTATAGAAAAAGTATAAATATTACTTGATATAGTGCCACTGTTAGCAACAGCGTATCCAATACCGCTGTTTTCATAATTAATTGCTGGAGCATAAAGTCCTGGAGTACCTGTTGTACTATTTAAAAAAGATTCTATATTAGAATTAACTGTTACAGAAATTGCGTCCCCAAACCAAGTTTTTATATCGGTGCCAGTATCAGCGTCATCATAAGGGCTATATATTGTAGATCCTGAGAAAAAGCCTTCTGTAGCAGAAATAACACCTTTATCTACAGAAGATAATATTACAGGTGAAGATCTACCGTATTTATCAGCCAGCACAAATCCTATTTGATAATTTCTATTTCTTTTAACAGAACTATTTGGATACTCTACAAAATTAGTAAATTTACCAAAACTTAACTTATTAGATATTCTGCAATTATAATCTAAAGTTTCCGGGGGTGTATGCTTATCTATATAATTGCCGTATATTATTCTACTTCCTGCGCTTTCTTGAGAAAATGCCCTTATAGGTACTTTGTCATAAACTCTTACGGTTTGAGCCTCTGGCAATACCCTGTAAGGCTTACGCGATTGATAATCATAAGTGTATGTGTTACTAGTATTAGTCTGTGTGGTTGAGACAGCATTAATAATAGAGATAGGTAAGCTTTCCAATACTTTAACAGCTAAGCTACCAGCTTCTCTAAATAAAATATCTATTTCTTGTATTTTATAATTTGTTTCTAAATTTCTAATTTCATCCGGAAGAGAGATAACTAAGCCTATGTTTTGTACATTGTTTTTCATAAACTGCACAACAGTAGATTGATAGGCGGCATTCTCATCTCCGTTAATCCAAAATCCTTTTTGAGTAGGTATATATGCAATTTGAGTAAATGGAGCCATTAATGAATACTCATTATCGTCATATTTAAACCTATAGCTAAACCTAGCATAAACATCTTCTAAATAATTAGGGTCTCCAGGCCAATTAACATTGTCATTTTCATTAGTCATTGTTGACTTTGTTAATGTCCACAGCTCTCCTATTACAGGAACGGGATTTATTGTTTTATTAGCTTTAATTCTAGTATTACCGTTGTTTTGAATTGTTACGCTTTCTACTACTAAATATTTAGTGCCATTATTATTAGCACTAGTCATAACGGCTCCAATATAAGGAGTATAAAAATCTACAAAATCACCAATAACATAAATAGAATCATTTACTGTGTTAGCTGCATTTAAAATAGTGGTTTTAGTATATAATTCTATAGCTTGGTAAGGACTGTATTTAGCAACAGATATTTGATGTTCTTTAGTATAATAACTAGAACTTATAGCTGGTGGAGCTGGGGTAGGTGCCGGTGTCTTGCTATTACTATTGTATACACCAGTAGAGCTCGTACTATTAGTTGATACGATCGCTAATGTTATATTTATTTTTCTAGGTTGATTTCTGTTATCCGTCCAAAACAATAATTCTTCCAATAAGTTTATACCTATTATTCTATTAGTTTTAGAAAAATTTAAAAATGATCCTTCAACTAATTTGGTATATTGATTAGTGTTGGAGTTATAAGAGTAAATATAATGTAGTGTGTTTTCAGGCGCCGGAGTTGGCTCGTTAGGATTATTATCTGTATAATTGGTTAAAAAAACATAAATAGCCTCATTAGTGTCACTAGCATAAATACCTATTGTTTCTAACCCGCTGCTGTTTAAATTTGTAGCAGATAATAAGTCGTTTCCAATAATATTTTCTAATGCACCTACGTCATTATCTTCCGATCTACCTACGGATATATTTAAAGCATCTCTATATTCGCCATTGGGCAGTATTCTATCATCAAGATCTTTGTTCATCTTGGATTTTAGAAATGTATTCTTAATTTCTTGAGCCATTTAATTACGATTTAATCCATTTAGATTTACCTCTCATTACCTGCACTATCTCTGATAGTTTAATGTTTGATAACCTTATTTTTGCATTTCTTAACTTAGCTGATCTATCCTTCTTTAATCTTTGTATAACGTATTCTGGTTGATTTATTCTGCTAGCTAATATAGAATACAACATGTGAGCATATAAAGCATCCTCCGCCATCTTAGGTATCCTCATATCTAAGTCATAAGCTAATCCATCAGAAATGTATTCAAGTACTATTAAACGATCTTTTAAATTTGATGAAAAAGATATAGTCCCATCTCTTTCGTTCATATTAAACCAACCATTTTTTTGAGCATACTGAGGATCGTTGCCATATTTTTGCCCTAGAAAAGGATTACCTGTTAACCATCCGCTGTAAGCAAAATATTCTTCAGCAGTTATATTACCATTTAATAAACTATCATTTGCGCTAGCCCATCTTTCTAATGTTTGAGAAGAACCCTCTAGATTATCACCAAAATTATCCATAGTTGGATTGCCATCATCATCCTGTAAAGGAACTTCGTACGGAGCAATAGTTAAGTTATTAGCTGGGTATATAGGGTGCTTAACTCCCATAGAATCTATGTATGAAATGTTAACATAGTTAACATAATCTTGTGGTATTGTAGCGCTTAAAGCAGGTGAAATAGTT
>Ga0208814_1000641_pt1 | contig 19497 bp, 22 predicted proteins | sample MalvirAntarct_55_FD_184253 | JGI IMG/M metagenome (GOLD analysis project Ga0208814, IMG submission 184253) | Marine viral communities from the Global Malaspina Expedition - Malaspina viral metaG Antarct_55 (SPAdes) (version 2) | ecosystem: Environmental > Aquatic > Marine > Oceanic | place...
CACCTGTAGGTCCTGTATCGCCTGTATTGCCGGTGGCACCTGTAGGTCCAGTTGCACCTGTATCTCCTGTATGGCCGGTTGCACCTGTATCGCCTGTAGGTCCAGTTGCACCTGTATCGCCTGTAGGTCCAGTATCACCTGTAGATCCTGTAGGTCCGGTTGCACCTGTAGATCCTGTAGGTCCGGTTGCACCTGTATCGCCTGTACGTCCAGTTGCACCTGTATCGCCTGTATTGCCGGTTGCACCTGTATCGCCTGTAGGTCCAGTTGCACCTGTATCGCCTGTAGGTCCAGTATCACCTGTAGATCCTGTAGGTCCGGTTGCACCTGTATCGCCTGTATGGCCGGTTGCACCTGTAGGTCCAGTTGCACCTGTATCGCCTGTATGGCCGGTTGCACCTGTAGGTCCAGTTGCACCTGTATCGCCTGTATTGCCTTGAGTACCAGTTGCAACTGTTTCTCCTTTTGTAATACAAGAATCACATTGATTGTAATATTCAGACAATATAGAAGTGGTTTGATTATCCTGTGTTAGGTATGTTTTATTAAAGTTTTTAATATTCAACCGTTTATGTGACATATTATAGTATAAGTTAAAAATCTGCTTTCATTTCAAACATATCTATTTGGCGCGTTGTATTTGTCATTGCATATTCACCCACTCTCTTTTCAAAGAAATTTGTTTTTCCCTCTACTGAAATCATCTCCATAAAATCAAAAGGATTTGCAGTATCGTAAATGATATCACAACCCAATTGAACCGATAGACGGTCGGCTACAAATTCAATATATTGTTTCATCAATTGAGTATTCATAGACACTAATTTACATGGTAATGCCTCGCAAATAAACTCTTGTTCAATATTTACAGATTCTTGAATTATGCTACGAATGATAGATTTAGATGGTTTATCATGCAACATATGAAATAACAATACTGCAAATTCTGTATGTAACGCCTCGTCACGACTTATCAATTCATTACTAAAGGTTAATCCTGGCATAAGCCCTCGTTTTTTTAACCAATAAATACTACAAAAAGAACCGCTAAAAAAGATACCTTCTATACAGGCAAATGCAATTAAACGAATCCCGAACGATGTTTCATTGTCTTGAATCCATTTTAATGCCCAATCTGATTTTTTTTTAATACAAGGATAATTACAAACGGCTTTAAATAAATTATCCTTTTCAGCATTGTCTTTTACATACGTATCAATCAATAGTGAATACATCTCACTATGTATGTTTTCCATTGCAATTTGAAATCCGTAAAAAGCTCTCGCCTCACTTATCTGAACTTCGGTCATGAACCTCAATCCAAGATTTTCCAAGACTATACCATCACTCGCAGCAAAAAATGCTAAGATATGTTTGATAAAATAACGTTCATCATCAGTTAATGCATTCCAATGTAGGATATCCTTAGATAAATCAACTTCTTCTGTACGCCAAAAACAGTCTACTTGACGCTTATACATGTCCCAAATGGAAGAATATTGTATAGGAAACATTACAAATCTATCCATAGATTCGTTTAACAATGGGTCCTTTTGCATATACTATTATAATACATAAGTTTTATACCATTATAATAGAAGGTTACTTTATGGAAGTTGCAAAGAGAGACATTATGTTGTTGTCCATGCATAAGATACTAGATGATAAACGACGGTTTTTAATGCTAAAAACGAACGATGTACAAAAAGCAAGTCAAGACAATGAATTTTTATTAGAGGTTGCTGAGGATTATTCCAATTATCATACATACATTAAACAACAAAAAATAGAACAAACAAATGCTCTTGAATTACTTTCGGACTATATCTCTAAAACCACAAATACAATCCAACAAACGGAAGAAGTTTTAGCACAAAGTAAAAAACAACAAGAACACATCTCTCATTATATTCGTCTCATGCGTAAAGAAATAGATGATATGATAGAATAATATATACAATATATATGGAAGAGATTAGAGAGAGGTTAGGAAAGTTAGGAACGTTTAATAATCGCATGGTTGATATTGTGTCTCAATTAGATGAATTAAAAGATGTGAATAGTAGAATGATAAATGCTATGACACAAGCTACATTATTGTTGGGACAACTTATACAAACCAGGGTTGATCCAAATGATATATTACAGTTGTTAAATCAATCATCTATTCAGGTGAATGATAATGTTGAGGGTATAATAAATAAAATACAGGGTGCTCCAACCATGGTAGACATGAATACAGTACTCCAAAATTTGCAAAGGGCTATCGATGATAGTAGACCTCCAGACGTCGGCGTGCCGCTGCCTGCGCAGGCACCAGTGATAGGAGGGTATTCTTATAAACCATATACATCCTATAACTCTAAACGTCCAGGCTCTTATAAAGTGTCCAAGAAGAAAGGTAAAAAAAAATATTCAAAACGAAAGAAACGAATGACGAAATAATTTAGGATTGAATACGACGATTACGCCACCGTCGCTGTAGTTGTTGGATACAATTTGTTTTTATAATACCAACACACTCGCCTCCAGGCATTTCCATGATCTCTACTACATCCAATTTATAATAACTTGAACGGTTTACAATATTTGAATAATTACGAATATACCTATGTTGTTTCAATACATCCGGACAAATATCATACGCATTATGCATAACCTCTAACACAGATTTCCAGTCGTCGTTCATAAACTCTTCTTGTGTAAAGGTATAGGACACTAACCAATGAGTTTCAATCCCAGGACTACTCTGTGTATTTAGACCATGCATATGATCGTTGAATATCTCGCACATTGCAACCGAATATTTACTCATTCTTCTTTTTTATAACTATATCAATGTTCATTATATTTCAATTTTATCTAATATTAATATATGGGATTGAATGTAAAATCGTTACTCACCAATAAGAATGTATTAAGATTAATTTCGGTTTTAGCCTTGGTAAATTTAATAGGTTATGTTATGGTGAGAAATATGAATGCTGTTACATTTTTTGCATCAGTCGGTTTATTAATGTCATACTTTAATAAAAATATGAATATTGTATTGCTTACAACTATGATTGCCACAAACATATATGTAGTTTTTATGACAAAATACACAGAGGGATTTGGTGGTAAGGGATCCACCAGAAAAAATACACGTAAAGTACAGGATAATACGGTAATGCCTGCTTCTGAAAGTTTAGACCAAGAAATGAGTACTGGAACAGGAGGTTTAGATAATGGAGCTACTATAAATAAGACTTACGAAAATTTAGAAAATATTCTTGGAAGCAAAACGATAAATCATATGGGTAAAGATACTCAAAAACTCGTCAAGCGTCAACAAAAATTACAAGAACAAATTGCCAATCTACAACCTGCTATAAGTAAGAGTATGGATCTTCTTAATCAAATGGGAGGACCGAATGGTATAGAAGGTATGATATCCAATGTCAATAGTATGCTAACCAAATTTAGTGGTGTAACAAATAATCTTTTACCCAAATCATAAATGTATAATTATAATATATGAATAAAAAATGTCCACCTGGAGTTATATGTATAGAAAATATAACCTTATGTATTTCAATCATCCTATGTATATTTGTGATATGGTTTATCAAATCCAATCCTCCAACCATGTTCGTGCAAACGCACGATGTAGCGAATGATACCTATATACGTCCATCTGCAATGGTGTCCAATCGTTCAAACGACGTTTTGATGAACCCTTATCAACCGCCCCTACGAGATAATTCAATCTATACCAATCCATTACCCGTCCATATAGCCACAAGTTCGGTTCATACAGAGTATAGACAGATGGGTATATTAACCCGAACGGGTAATAACGAATTGATACTACCTCTCATGGGTAAGCCATTGTTTGTATCTAGGGATAAATGGAATTTTTATACGATGAAGGATTCCAACGCTATGATTAAGTTACCCATCTCTTATAAGGGAAAAAGTTGTACCAACGAATATGGGTGTGATAATTTATACAACAACGATACTGTTTATGTAGAAGGGTATAATGATACGTTTAAAGTAACCATCTATGATAATCAAAACATGAAATATATTCCATATTTATAATGTATGTCCTCTTGAATACATATATCGTCCAAATGTAAATGATGGAACCATACTGGCGACGGCGTGACTGACCTAAGAGAGTTTGGTCCAAATCGTACCATACATGTCTAGGTCAAGCGGAAAGTAGACGACAATCACTAAATTACCCATGAATTTTATGGGAGATTCTATGAAAAAAAAATGGGTTCAGTTATTGGTCCGCTATACCCTATTCACACTCGTTTAGCCGAGTACATCTGCCCTTTCCCTCAATTTATTTAATTCTTCTTCCGAAATTTCTCTAGACGCTGACTGGTGAGGAACGACATCGTCGCTAATTGGTCCCTCATTTGTGGATTTATATTTTAGTATGTCTTTGTATGAATCTGGTAAGGAAGAACCGTCTTCGAACCGGTCCGCATTAACGACAGTTCCCGATTCACCTGTGTCACCAAGCACACCTGAGTCACCTGTGTCACCTGTGTCGCCTGTGTCACCTGTGTCGCCTGTGTCACCTGTGTCGCCTGTGTCACCTGTGTCGCCTGATGCACCAAGCACACCTGAGTCACCTGTGTCACCTGTGTCGCCTGATGCACCAATCACACCTGAGTCGCCTGTGTCGCCTGATGCACCAAGCACACCTGTGTCACCTGTGACACCAAGCACACCTGAGTCGCCTGATGCACCAAGCACACCTGTGTCACCTGTGTCACCAAGCACACCTGAGTCACCTGTGTCGCCAGGAGAACGACGCCCCAATTCCGGTATCGGGACATTCACACGATTAGCACCAGACTCAGGCACAGGAGGAGACCCGAATGCACTTAATGCAGTTTCTGTGTCCACTCCAGCATTACCGTTCACGTCAAAGTTAACATTAGGTGGTATAATAATTGTTACGATAATCTTTGAATTACCATCTGCTAGTAGTGTCGTATTTGTATAAATTCCTGGTCTTGTACCTGTATCACTAGTAGACCGAATCGCTGATTCAGCATCAAGTTCAGGACCAACCTCAGCGCTAGGAGACTCAGCACCAGACTCAGGTAGTGGTTTTCTCAAATCTTGTAGCCTGTATTCAAGGTCTAGACTGGAAGCAATTTTAGAATCCAAATCTGAAGAGTGTGGGTCACGAGGTTCAGGTCCAGACTCAGGAAGAGGAACACGTTCAGCACTTTCTGCCGCATCAAAAGGTTCAACCGACGACACAGCACCAGATTCAGGAAGCGGTTCACTTTCACCTGTGAATGCTCGTTCAGCATTTTCTGCATCAATAAAAGCCGATTTAGCATCAAAAGGTTCAACCGACGACACGGCACCAGATTCAGGAAGCGGTTCACTTTCACCTGTGAATGCTCGTTCAGCATTTTCTGCATCAATAAAAGCCGATTTAGCATCAAAAGGTTCAACCGACGACACAGAATCAGATTCAGGAAGCGGTTCACTTGTAGCAAGCATCTTCATCGCCGCGGTCAGAGAGGCATTGGACTGCACTCCTGGTCCTGCAGCATCAGGATTAGGAAGCTGAACACTTTCAGAGTATCCAGATTCACCTGTTGCGGCAGTAGCACTTGAATCACTTTTAGTTTTTCCTTTATCTATAAGTTCAATTTCTCCACTTGCATTGGACTGCACTCCTGGTCCTGCAGCATCAGGATTAGGAAGCGGAACACTTTCAGAGTATCCAGATTCACCTGTTGCGGCAGTAGCACCTGAATCACTTTTATTTTTTCCTTTATCTATAAGTTCAATTGCTCCACCTTTTAATGTTTTATAACGAAGGTTAAAATGCTTACGATTACGTTTACTTTTATACCGTATTTTCGCGTCATTCTTTGGTTCAGGCAATTTCTGACTTTGGTTTTTATTATTCAATATTTTATATATTCGTTTACGTGAAATCTTCATATATAATCATATAATATTATTCTATAGTATGGCGTGTCCAAATGCTACTTCTCCTGTGAATTTATCTAAAAATACGGCAGGCACTTGTAATTTAAAATGTGATTTTTCCCAACAATATACTGTTAGTAGTGTGAATGCAGAAAACAAGGGGGATTATATTCGTTATACGGTATCTTCATTAACTCCACAGGTTACTTTTAACAAGGAACAATATAATGTTAGTGAGTTACGATTATATCAACCTTCTTTGCATCGTTTTGGAGGCGTTCAATGTGACGGTGAACTATTGATAACACATACGAATGTAAAACAAAATACATCGTTATGTATATGTATTCCAATCGTATCGGGAGGGAATACCATTAGTATTATAGATACAATCATAGGACAAGTAGTTGACCGGGCTAATTCCAACGGCGGTCAAACTGCAATTAGTATATCCAATTTTAATTTGGCGAATGTTGTACCCAATAAGCCTTATTATAATTATACAGGTACCTTGCCTATTTTACCATGTATAGGTGATATACAGTATATCGTATTTGATAAATCCAATGCTATTTCGGTTACAAGTAAAACGATAACTGGATTGAAAAAAATCATTACAGCACATACTTATGGTGTTCATAGAAATCCAAATGGTATTTTTTACAACGAAAATGGACCAAGCAAAGGAACTTTAGATGATATATATATTGAATGTAATCCAACGGGTTCGGATGGAACAATGTATGCATCCACGAACGATACATCCTCTTCTACCTCCTCTTCAATCTCTTCCGACACATTGACCCAATGGCTTTTTCCATTGATTGGGGTCATCCTATTTATACTATTAATATACGCTGCGCCACCCATTGTGAATTCTATTGCAAAAAGCATGATTAAAAAATCATCCAAATAATTATATATATATTATAATATGATAATAATTATACCAATTGGTGGAATTGGACAAAGATTTAAATAAAATGGTTATCAAAAGCCTAAAGCATTAATTAATATTTATGGAAAACCAATAATATCATACTTATTAGATAACTTAAATACTGATAATATTGATTACATATTTATTCCATATAATAAAGAAACGCAATACCACGTGCCGAATGGTCCAGAAGGCGATTTGGTTTCTGGATATTTACAAACCCATGGGTCCAAACCAGTGGTTCGCTTTTAAATGACTCCTTCATAATCCACGGGGGCTGCGTTTTGTAAGTCATCCAAAACGGGTTTAAAGGTAAAGTTTTGGTTTCCCGTTTGTACAATAGGTGCCATCGTCGCAACCACTTCTTCTTCTAATGTTTTTGGATAGTCGTTGTATTGGTCAAGCATTTGCATTTTAATTTCTTCCGCTTTATTTTCTTGATATATGTAAGCATTTCCAGATGCTATAGAGGCTCGCTGAATGAGTGTATAACCTGCTAATAACGCAAGAACTCCTGCCAGGATACCTGCTGCTGGAAACATTATAAGCGCAAGAACATACACTATAATTTGACCAATGGATGTATCTATCCAAGTTGCAACTATTTTAGGTAATGAAATGTCAAATAAAATATATAGAATACATATTATACTAATTACAACTGAATGTTTGGATTCATACTTTTGAATAGACTTTAATATCTTCATATAATGTAATAACATTTTTTTTAATATAAAAATTGATTGGATGACTCATTTATAAGCATTGAGTTAAAATGTCAGTTTCAGTGATACCATCTAAATATTTGGGCAAGATGGGATATACTATATATAAAGATGGATTAACTCCCAAAGAGTATAAACTTATAAAGGACAATTTAACCGTTGCTCCTTATATTCCAAAGTCGCCAGTACAACCAGAAAAATACAAAATCTATTTAGAAAGTCAAAGTAAATATTATCTACCAAGATACTTTGGGATTCAACATTTTGGAGAACCCGAGTCCTATTGTATTTCCAAAGGTGACCCTATTCAAGTGGAGTTTGTAGGCAGTCTTCGTACCAATCAATTACCCATCGTAGATGCATATTTATCCAAAGTCAATGATCGAACCGGTGGTGGCGGTTTATTAGATGTACCTTGTGGATGGGGTAAAACCGCAATGGCTTTATATATATGTAGCCAATTAAAGGTAAAGACCTTGGTGATTGTACATAAAAGTTTCCTTGTGAATCAATGGATAGAACGTATCGAAGAGTTTCTACCGTCTGCACGTATTGGTAAAATACAAGGAAAAGAGATTGATATCCAAAACAAAGACATTGTCATTGGAATGTTGCAATCTTTATCTGTTAAACATTATTCAGAAGATACGTTTACTTCCTTTGGCTTCACCATTGTAGATGAATGTCATCATATCTCATCCGAAGTATTTAGTCAATCCCTAACACGGATTGTGACGAAATATACGCTGGGACTTAGCGCAACCATGACGCGTAAAGATGGATTGACCCATGTATTCAAAATGTTTTTAGGAGATGTTGTATATGCAGTGAAACGAATTGCAGATGATACTGTTTTAGTAAAAACGTTACTGTATGATTCCAAGGACGATGAATTTAAAGAAACTATATATGACCATAGAGGTAACCCTCAATATAGTACGATGATTACAAAAATATGTGATTATAATGAACGAAGTGAGTTTATATTACAGGTGTTACACCATGAATTAACTCATACGAAAGAACAGCAAATCATGATTCTTGCACAAAATAAAAGTATTTTAACGTACCTATACGATGCGATTGTATATCGTAACCTAGGAAGCGTTGGATATTATATGGGTGGCATGAAAGAGTCTCAATTAAAAGAGAGCGAAACCAAACAAATTGTGGTTGCAACGTATGCAATGGCGTCAGAAGGATTGGATATCAAAACGTTGACTACGTTGTTATTTGCGACACCACGTACGGATATTACACAATCAGTTGGACGTATCTTACGAGTGAAACATAATCGTCCATTGATAGTGGATATATTAGATACCCATGATGTATTTCAACGCCAATATAAAAAAAGATTGGCTTACTATAAAAAAAATAAATATACAGTAATGGTAAGTGATAATACCCGTTATTTTACAGATACATGGAATGCTCCATCTGTTACTAAATCCGCAAAATGTATGATATCCATTTAACATTTCCAACGGTTTCCACAACTTACACAAGTAACAAATGTAGTCATTGGTTCATCTGCAGAACGCGTCTGTAGTTGATAATAACTACAATTATTGGATTTACATTTACGACATACAAACATGTCGGTATTACCCTTTTGAGGGGCATATAAAGTTTCTTCTTTTTTTTTTTTAACTTCAATCAATTGTATCCATTTTTCAGGTAAAAACTCTTGATGGGTCATATGACTAATTTGCATTGGTGTACATTCACCCGTTTCAATGCGTTCACGAAACGACGTATTTTGAAGGTTTCTATAAATGGTTCTAAACCTGTCAATATAGATTTGAACAAAATACGAATTTTCCCATTTTTTAACAATATTTTTTTCACTACATACACGTATAGCGTAATTTAAAATACCTTTTTCAATGTTTACGCTATATAATGGTGTTGTCATTAACGAAGAAATTACTGTTTGAATTTTACTACGAAATTCAGCAGGGTCCTTAATGTGTATCATCTTATAGCATAATACACATTCACTTTATATAGTTTCAATTTCTTCAATATTAATTGTATTCTTCTTCCTGAAGCTCTGAACCATCTCCATGGAGTGCTTCAATAAATTCAGGATATTCTTCATCATTGAACACATCTTCATATATCGTTGTATTTTCTTCTTGGGTAGATTCATTCTCTTCCGACTCTTCGTTATCCTCCTCGTAATGTATACTATCATAATTTGTAGAGAGATGTGTATCTGGAAATGTAACCGATGTGTTGTCTTGTGAATCCTCATGGTTGGAACCATCTTCTAATAAATTCTCGTAAATTTGTGTCCACGTATTCAAGGATAAATTTACATAAGTACCATCACTTTGTACTGATATCAAGACCATTGAACCATAATATACTTTAGTTTCTAGAGGAGGAGGAAGTTCATATTTATTGTCTAGCCCAGATTTAACGGTATCACATGACCATAATTCTATGGTATCTACGTCCATTGTATGGATATACCATACATGTCTACGATGAAATCCATTTGAATTACGTAAGCCACATTTTTTATAAATTGTATCTGGTGTAAGGTGTTTAACATTTTGTGATTTCATAATACCATTTTTATCAATCACTATTATGGTAACAGACATGACTAACACAATATACTCTAACTGGTTTAAATAGGTTATAAATATAATAATTATGTCAAAATATATATATCCAGAGATTTCTCAAACTAAAATCAAGAATATATTGAAACAATCTCAATTTCGTTTATCCTCAACCACACACGAAACCAAATTGTATAGTCAAGATGGTATATACACCCTATCCAATGATAAAATTTGTAAGTTGCAACTAGAAAATGAGAATGTGGAAGTACATTCTCTACAAAATATAAAACTCGTTATCACTGATTATACTATAAAAAATATACCAGTATATTCACAATTGCCTCATGATTATATCGTACAACATTATACAATCAAAAAGTATATTTCAAATCAGTATAAATCATTTATAATCGTCATGATATATGGTGAAGATGAATTAATGGATTATTATATAGAAACGAATGAATATAACGACAATTACGTTTCATTACTCTCGTTATTAACTGATATATAATATAATGATTGGAATTATAATATGGAATAGTATTCTTTCTATATTTTTAATTGTGATAATGCATCAATTATACGTTTATGGTATAGATACTTTGACTGTACCAAAAACAAGGGATTTAGTATATAAACCTACAAAACGATATAATGATATCATGTCCTTACCAAAACCCAATTCTAAAGTGGAACCCTTACAAGAAGATAGTATGCAAACCGAACTACGTGATTTTTTAAATCAAATAAAAAAAGGTACATGAATGTATTGTATCCAAGGTTAAAGATAATATATATTATATATGTATTCCATCGTAAATGTCCATAGATACCTTAAATGACAGATTACCCCATGTAAAAGTATCGTATGGACATGTACTAGATAAACAATGCACTGCAGATATGTATCAGATAGTTCCAAAAGGCATTCAATGTCTATTGTGGTATACTTATTGTAAAGGGATGAATGTGTGTTATCTTTTATATTTATCACAAAAAAATAAAAGTATAAATAAGATTGAGAAAGTAATCACTTCGTTTAATTCAGAATTATGTTATGGACAAGGAACTTTATTAAGTGGAGTATTATTGCATTATAACAACATACAGGTGTTTACTATTCTGGATATACATGTATTTAAAGGATGGTCTATTTCAGAAAAGACATTTATAGATAAATTTAAATTCATTACATGCTTATTGACAAATCATACACGCGCAAATTGTTATGTTGCTTCACAATTGATTGTGGCAAGTGCGATAGTTTTGCCTTCGTATGAAGAAGCTTTGATGGTTTCAGAGTGTTTACCTTATCATGTATATTGCATTACATTGATGGATGGAAAAGATACAAAGGTTAAGGGTAAATATATATATAATAAAACATATTCAGTACGATTTAGGATTAAACCAGATATCCATTGTGATATCTATTATTTACATACAAATGCATCGGAAGATATATATAGTATTGCATTGATACCAGATTACAAGACAAGTGTCATGATGAACGGATTATTTCGTAATGTAAACGAAAATAATAATTTAGACTTAATTGAAGAAAGCGATGAAGAAAATGATGAAAACACAATTCCGATACTTTTGAACACGTCCATTGTAATGGAATGTATGTATGACCGAAAATTTAAACGATGGAAACCATTACGAAAATATAAAGGTACTCTTCCGCTTACACACATACAAGATATACAACGCATAGAAAAATTATAGTATTATAATATATGCTTATTCCAATGGTATATTCTAATCCACACAGTACGAACGGTATGTATAGTTCAGGCAAGTTAACTACGAATACCCCTCCCAATTATAGTTCATATCCAAATCTATTATCATCTACAAACATGTATATAGGTGGTGCTAAAAAAAGTAAGCGTAGTAAATCAATTCGTACACGACGTTATAAAACCAAATATAATAAATCAATTCGTACACGACGTTATAAAACCAAATATAATAAATCAATGAGTCGTAAACAAAAGCCTAAAATGAAAAAATATATTACAGGAGGTAATGTGAATGCGTTTAATAATGTACCCATTGCATTTGGATATGGTATGGATGGTTCGTCGTTATCCAGTACAGACTCTATGTTAGCGAATCCTACCCCATATAAACCGTATTTTGCGTGTAATAACGTGGTTTAAATGATTTCCAAGTCTGTTATTTTCCAATATTCGCTACCACCGTTGGGTATAGGCCTACGTATTATGAATGGAATTTTTTTTTCTTTTAATTCCATCAAAGCAATGGTATAACTTGAAATGACATTAGGAGGTACTTGAACGAACGATTCAGCCCCTTCATCCAATTGTTTGGAACGAATTCCTAGTATTTTAGCCTTTTCAAATTTAGTAAGGATAGGTGTAGTATTATGAAGTGGGTCTATCACATCCCCATATTTATTTCGGGTTACCACAGACAATGCATTGATTTCTTCATCGTTATGAGTTTTGGTCTCTGGATGATATAAACTGATGTGATCGGTAATGACGTCTCTATCAAATTTTTGAAGGGTTTCTTCTTCACTGTCATCGGAAGAATCGTCAGATGAATTTGGAAAGCCTGCAACTACATTGTTAGCTGTACTTAATTCTGCATCTGCAGGTGACTCTTCACCTATTTGAGAGTCATCGCTATCTTCCAACGTTTCATCATCGTCAGTCGTTATGTGTTCTTCTTCACTTGCACTCATCTTATAATTATATTATAAGATGAGAAGTTTATATCATTTTTTTTATTTATTGGTCATTGGTTTTCCAAGTTGTATCACAATGTGTGCACATATATACATATTTTATATTTACATCATCATATCGTAAATAAATAATATCACTTTGACTTGTTGAACCTTTACAGGTTTGGTTAGGACATTTAATTGTTTTGATATGAGGTAAAGTCGGGTCAAACTTAGTATATTCATTTACTACATGGGTATATTTTTCATCCATACGTTTGATTTGTGTGTTCAAAATACATACATTTTTATCATCAAACTCATTTGTTTCATTCCCACAATGCCTACAATAATAAATTAAATTATTTTGCAAGTCGTCTTTAAGTTTAAGATAATACAGATTGTCGCATTTGACACAAAAGTTCATTATAGTAGTACTATAGATGTTATTCTTAATACTCTTTCAATTTTTCTTTGTTAAAGTGTCATACGTTTGATACATTTTTTGTTCAAGTACATCATAACTAATTTTACACGTTATTTTGTATATGCAAGTACATATAACAGGCTCTGAAATGGATATGGATTCACGTAGTTTTTTTGAATTGTTTTTAAGAATATTTAATTTAATATTAAAATGATTTATAAAGTCTTGTCTTGCAATTTGAATCAACGGATAAAATTCTTTAAGATAAGTTTCTTGGGTTATCACGTCCAACATTGAAAGCGATATATTTTTATATTCAATGATAAATGTATATAATTCTTTTTCCTCGTATAATTTACGTATACCTGGTTCATGAGAGAGGGGATCCTCGGATAAAATACTACGTAAGGTGACAAGGATACTTGAAATGGTTTGACAGGCGGTCCAAGGTTCTCCATTCCATGTGTTGAGTATAGAGAGACATACTTTTCCATTTTTATACAGGTTTGGATGCATTCGTGTAAATCCATCATTGGTGCAAAACGTAAATACAGGAGGAGAATGTGGATAATCACATGAAAAATCAATTTTAAATAAATAATAACCGCCTTCATACGGTGTATGTTCAGGTCCAATTATCAAGGCATACCCTTTTAACATAGAGGTATCGTCATGCATATAATATATTCCATCTATTGGGTCGCGTTTCAATTGTTGTATATCCTTTACAATTCGTTTGGCAGTATCTTTTGTTACGATAGTCATTTATAAAAATATATAATATTGTGTTTATATTATAATTATATTTTTTATGTATAATCGTAAAAATTGAGATAAATATATAGACACAATATTATACAATAAACATGGCATCCAAACAGATGTCTACCTTTGATACGTTTATTAAATCGCATCCTACGAGTAAGGCGTCACCATTTACTCATACTAGAATTGGTGATGCTACGCTCAAGATTTATGGTGGGTCCTATTCCGTGGATGACAAATATTATGATACATTTCTAGACGAATATTTCAAAAAGGTATTTGTAGATGGAAAACAAGAATATATGACTGAGAAACAACTGATGGAGAATGGACCACTCCTCGTTGATATTGATATTCAGTATGAACCGTCTATAACCGAACGACTACACAATGAAGATTATATCATGGATTTAATTGCAATCTATTTAGATAAAATAAATAAGTTTGTAACTGCAGAGAAGGATACCTTGATAAATATCTTCGTATTGGAAAAAAAAAATGTTACCATACTCGCTGATAAAACAAAAGACGGTATTCATATTATATTTGGGTTAAAAGTACACAAAGCGGTTCAAATCATGATACGAGAAGACGTTATAAAAGAAATTTCAAACGTCTGGGATGATTTGCCCATTGTAAATACTTGGGAACAAGTGATAGATGAAGGAGTTACAAAAGGACACGTTAACTGGCAAATGTACGGATCAAGAAAACCTGGCAAAGAAGCTTATTTGATTAGTAACCATTATACCTCTACTTATAAAGAGAACGAATGGAGTAATCCGACATTGAATATAAACTTTGATACACGTAAATACATAAAACAGATGTGTGCCCGTTATACTGATAATCCAAGTACAGTTGTAAGAGAAGAGATTATGGAATCTTTTGAAAAAGCTAAATCCAATTTAATACATCGTACGATACGCAAGGTCGTGTCAAAAATAGATGTGAATGTAAAAACCATGCTACAGACCGGACAATTTTATATGATTAAAGATGAAAAAACATTGGACACTATTTTAGAACATGTATTAGAACCCGTTAGAGCTGACTATAAACTACGAGAAACCCATGAATATACCATGGCTTTGCCTATAACTTATTATGGTTCAGGAAGTTATGATAAATGGATACGTGTAGGCTGGGCGCTCGCAAACACACACCCCAATTTATTCCTGACATGGTTAAAAATGTCTTGTCAGCCAGACGGTAGGCATACTTTATCGGTTGGAGGTAAATTTGATTGGACGCGTTCTGTACAAGACATGTATGATTTATGGACGGGATTTGATTGTGCAGGAACGGATGGACTGTCCAATCGTTCCATCATGTATTGGTGTAAGCAAGATGCTTATCCAAAGTATAAAGAAATTGTAAAATCAACTTTAGATTATTATATTGATAGGACGGTGTATGGTATTCCAGTCTCGTCAGACGATACTGGAAACATTGGAAAAGAAACTGCGACGGAAGTGGATTTGGCAAATGTGTTATATCACCTCTTTAAGGATAAATACGTATGTGCTAGCATTAAACATAAACAATGGTATGAATACGTAAATCATAGATGGGTTGAGATTGATTCTGGAAGTACACTTCGTATAGGTATATCCAAAGAAATGTATCAAGAATATGTCATTCGTATCATGGAAATGACGAATAAGATACAAACGATGGAACAAAATGATAGTGGTTACGAATCGGCTCGTAAAAAAACTTATAAATTAACAGAAATTGCTATGATGTTAAAGAAAACCAGACAAAAAGATAACATTATGAGGGAAGCATGTGAAAGATTTTATGATAAATATTTCTTAAATAAATTGGATACAAATCCATATTTACTATCTTTCAACAATGGCGTCATTGATTTCAAACAAACTAAATTTCGTCGTGGACAACCAGACGATTATATTTCATATTGTACCAATATAGATTATATTACCCCGAACGATGCCGACACAACCATTGTATCTAGAATTCATACGTTTATGGAAGAACTATTTCCAAATCATGAACTTAAATGTTACATGTGGGAGCATCTTGCCTCTACATTGATTGGAACGTTGGACAATCAAACGTTTAACATATATACAGGTTCGGGACGAAATGGTAAATCGTGTCTTGTGGATTTAATGACCAAAGTATTAGGTGATTATAAAGGAACGGTTCCACATACATTGATTACTCAAAAACGTACAATTATTGGAAGTTCTTCCTCAGAAGTGGTTGCTCTAAAAGGCAAACGATATGCAGTGATGCAAGAACCATCCAAAGGGGACCGCATTAATGAAGGTGTGATGAAAGAGCTTACTGGAGGTGACCCAATTCAAGGTAGAGCATTATTTAAAGACGTTATTACCTTTATTCCTCAATTTAAATTAGTCGTCACTACCAATGTGTTATTTGATATTAAAAGCAACGATGATGGTACATGGAGAAGAATACGCGTATGTGACTTTCAATCCAAGTTTTTGGATACACCGTATCAAGATGACATGCACTTTCCAAAAGAACAATATCCATTTCAATACAAATTAGATAAAAAGTTAAATGAATGTTTTGATACGTGGGCTCCGATATTTGCAACGTTGCTTGTAGACATTGCCTTTCGTACGAAAGGCAATGTACAAGATTGCGATATTGTCATGTCCAGTAGCAATGAATATCGGGAAGGACAAGATTATTTGGCAGAATTTGCAAAAGACAAAATTTCCAGAAGTAATGAACATAGAATACAAAAAACAGAATTAAATGAAACGTTTCGTGAATGGTATAAAATTAATTATGGGAATGGGTCTATACCCAAGGGCAAAGAACTTCACGACTATATGGATAAACGATATGGCAGATATCGCCCGGGTGGTTGGTGCAATGTAAAAATTATATACGATGAAAAGGATTTAATTGAAATAGTGAATGAATCCTAATATTGTTGTAATTATAATATATAATTAATTATGAGTTTAAATACAATTATTTTTTAATCATATGGAAGGTGAAACAATTGGAATTGATTTAGGAACAACTTACTCGTGTGTAGGTGTATGGCAAAACGATAGAGTTGAAATCATTGCAAATGACCAAGGAAATCGCACAACACCGTCTTATGTTGCGTTTACTGAAACAGAACGCCTAGTTGGAGATGCTGCTAAAAATCAAGTATCTATGAATCCATCCAATACTATTTTTGATGCAAAACGATTGATTGGACGCAATATGAATGATATGAGTGTATTACAAGATATGAAACATTGGCCGTTTCAAGTTGTTCCTGGTAAAACCAATCAACCTACAATACAAGTAACTTATAAACATGAAGTCAAAGTATTTTCTCCCGAAGAGATTTCTTCTATGATTTTAATTAAAATGAAAGAAATTGCGGAAGCATATCTTGGAAAAGAAGTCAAACATGCAGTGATAACCGTACCAGCTTATTTTACGGATAGTCAGAGACAGTCCACGAAAGATGCAGGTATCATCGCAGGATTAAATGTGCTTCGTATTATCAACGAACCCACTGCGGCTGCATTGGCATATGGATTGGATAAAAAAGAAGAACAAAATGTTTTGATTTTTGATTTAGGAGGTGGTACATTTGACGTGAGTGTATTATCCATAGATGACGGTATGTTTGAGGTAAAGGCAACTGCAGGAGATACTCATTTAGGAGGTGAAGATTTTGATAACCGTATGGTTGATTTCTGTATGCAAGATATAAAACGTACTTACAAAAAAGAACTACACGACAATCCACGTGCATTACGACGTCTTAGAACCGCATGTGAACGAGCGAAGCGTACTTTGTCTTCCTCAGTAATTGCGATGATTGAAATAGATTCGTTGATTGACGGGTTAGATTACAATACAACCATTAGTCGTGCAAAATTTGAAGATATGAATATGGATTATTTTCGTAAATGTATGGACCCGGTTGAAAAAGTAATTCGTGATAGCAAATTGTCTAAATCACAAATACACGAGGTAGTATTGATAGGTGGGTCAACCCGTATTCCAAAAGTTCAACAATTATTGTCTGACTTTTTTGGCGGAAAAGAATTATGTCGTAGTATAAATCCAGACGAGGCAGTTGCTTATGGTGCAACCGTTCAAGCTGCAATTTTAAGTGGACATCAAAACTCGGAAGCATTGAAAGATTTATTATTGATTGATGTTACTCCGTTGTCGTTAGGATTAGAAACTTCAGGTGGCGTCATGACCAATATAATTAATCGTAATACAACTGTACCGGTTAAAAAAACACAAGTGTTCTCAACGTATCAAGATAATCAGCCAGGTGTAAATATTCAAGTATTTGAGGGAGAACGTGCTAAAACAAAAGATAATAATAAATTGGGTGAATTTTTATTGGAAGGTATTCCACTTATGTCTAGAGGACAACCACAAATAGAAGTATCATTTGAAGTGGATGCCAATGGAATACTTAAGGTAAGTGCAAAAGAGACAACTACTGGAAAAGAAATGCAAATTGAAATAAAAAACGACAAGGGTCGTTTGACAGATGAAGATATTGAGAGAATGGTTCAAGAGGCTGAAAAATATAAATCGGAAGATTCTGAATTTAAATTAAACTTAATTTCAAAACATGAATATGAACAATCTTTGTTTCAATTAAAAACATCTATTGAATCTTCTTCTACACAAAATAAAGAGAAAGACATGGCTATAATACAAGAACATTTGGAATGGTTGAACACACATCCAGAAGAAAATGCATCGGTCTATACAGATAGACAATCCCAATTACAGTCTCTGCTAAATAATACAATGCCTTCAGTTAACGAAGATAACGAAGATAACGAAGATAACGAAGATAACGAAGATACGTCCATCACTGATATTGATTAATGTATAACATTAATGTTTATAAACAATAATGTTAAAATTGTATATGAATCTAGTTTCGTCTAAACGAGCGGTTACGACGTTTAGATTGATTTCTAGACATATTTTTGCCAACCATTCGTTGTAATCCAATCATTCCAAAAGGAACTGACGCTTGGGCTAAGAGCCCCACAGTGCCTCCTCTTTTTCGTTTCGTTTTTCGTTTCATTTTTCGTTTACGCTTGCCACCCATAGTCGTGTCGCTGTCATCGTAGACCCCCAAATGGTTACCGCCCGATGTTTTGTATTGTAGCAATTCGGGTCCACCTATTTCGGCACCATATAAATTGCTACCACCTTTACGCAGTTTTCGGCGGGAGCCTCCGCTATTTAACCCAAGTTTATTACTTAAACTATTCAAATAATTCGCCATACTATACAATATGTAAAGATATTATTTTAGAGAGTTTTAATTTTTACGCAGCAACAATATAAATATTCCTAGATGTAAAATAAAACTTATCACTACAACTATAAGAGAAATATAAATA
>Ga0208814_1000645_pt1 | contig 19402 bp, 30 predicted proteins | sample MalvirAntarct_55_FD_184253 | JGI IMG/M metagenome (GOLD analysis project Ga0208814, IMG submission 184253) | Marine viral communities from the Global Malaspina Expedition - Malaspina viral metaG Antarct_55 (SPAdes) (version 2) | ecosystem: Environmental > Aquatic > Marine > Oceanic | place...
TTTTCATACTATATTCTTTCTATTATTTTATTATACACTTTTTTATAACTAGGATGACATTCAAAAGTTGGTTTATTGGCTAAACATTTAACTTGAGGAGGTACACCCATTATATCTCCCCATTCTTTAATATTATATTTCATATTACTAGAACAAAATTCTTCACATGAACCCATAACATAATCGTATTTGTACATTTGAGAACTTTTTCTCCATGGTGCTCTTAATTTAGGATGAATTGAACTTCCTAGTTGTAATATACGAACATCTGTTGTCCCAGCTAAATGTAAGATACCAGAATCCATAGTAACTACCATAGAGGCTTCATTATTCATCATCCACCTCAATTTATGTAAAGTTATATTTGGGGAGTTTAAGAGGTTTTTACCTAACTTAATATTAACATCCATTACTGGTTTTTGAGTGTTGTAAAATCCTACTTCACTTGAATCTTTTCCTATTGCTACTACAGGGATTCCTTTATTGTTTAAAGAATCAATTAAATCTTGCCATTGTTTTTGATCCCAAGTTCTAGTAGCCCAAGTATGTGTTGGGTGTATCATTACATATTTCCCTAAACCTAAAGGATTAGGGTTTTCAATATATAAATCAGTTTCCATTTCATCTGGGGTAAGTGAAAAACCTAAAGAGGTTGCATGGTATTGTCTAATATCATGGTTGGAATGTCTAAATTCTGTTTTTTGTCCATTTTTTAAATCATATGTTTTTCCAACTAAGGGGCTAAATGTAGTATATACTTTATATCCCTCAGTAGATGCTTCTAAAGGCAGTGCTTTTATAACTAAAGGATGGTTTTCAAATAAAAAGGGTTGTGAAGTAAAAATAGTTAAAGGTGATTGATAAGCTTCACATAACTTTCTAAGTGTAGGAATGGCCGCTAAAGTATCACCTAGTGCTGGAGTATCTATTTTTAAAGCTATTTTCATTATAGTGTATTATAATAAGCATTTTGTTTTTCCTGTTTTTTAATATCTTTTGCATGATAGAGTGCTAATTCTTCTTGGGCAGGTAATGTTGCATATGATTTATGACCATCCAGTACTTCATGGACCTTATTTTTCCATTTAATTTCAGGTTTATTTTTCCAAATCCTCCATTGATAGTCAGGCCAATTAACCCATCCTTTTTCATTTAAATTCCACCCCCATTTATTAATATGTTCTTGGGTTAATCCCTCTACGGTATTAATTCTAGGGACTAAGTAAACTTCATTATTGGGGTTTGATTCTAAAATTAAAGGTAAATTCTCTATTAATGACTTATTTGGAATTTCATCTGCATCTATTTGGAAAATATAATCTCCATCACAATATTCAGTTAATTTATTTTTCCAATCAGCAAAATGACCATTAAAATCAAATCCCCTCCATGTTTGCACATTAGGTAGTTTATTAAATTTTAAAAGATAACTTAACAATTCTGTATCCCCATTCTTTTGGTCAAATAATATAACTATTTCATCTTTACTTCTTTTATTTTCTAAAAGAAATGGAATAAGTTTCTGTATTTCAAGAAACTCATTACACACAGTAACTGCATAACTTATTTTCATATCTATTCTGGTATTACTCCAATATACGAAAGGGCTTCTATAAAGTCACGTTCTTTAAAATAAGCAATAGTAGACATATCAGCCTTATATTTTTCTCCTTTATATTTATCTTGATCTTCTTCTGGTATAAGAATTGCTTTTACAGCAGACCAACTCCATTCTTCTCTATTTTGTCCTGAAGCGAATATCATACCTTTATCTTTTATATTAATAGTAGTAGGCATCCATATTTTTTCTTCTTCATCCTCATCCATTAATACCTTATAAATTTCAGGGAGGGTTTCTATTTGTTCTTTGTAAAAATCTGAATCCTTAACCATTATAGAATTGTGTTGGAACCCGCAACCATAACATAATTCAAGACTAATATCTTTACTTACTTCTTGTTTATAACAAGCATCAGAACCACATCTAGTACATTCTTTTAATTCATCAAAATTCATATTATATTTTATTTAACTTAGGTAACTTTAATTTGGGTAATTTTAGCTCTACGTGGCTTGCAAATTCAGGTATCTGTGTGCTTAATTTATTATTAACTAGATCTCTCATTTTTTCCCAACTAAAGTTATCTTTAACGTGTTGTTTTTGTTTTCTAGATCGGGTTAAATATTTTTTATAATGTTTATAAACCTCTTTAAGGGAAGAAATAGCATTTTGTGGATTAACTTGAAACCATTTAGCATCCTCAATTAACCAATTATTAGCCGCACTTTGATGTACATTTTCTAGAGTACCTGCTAATAAAACTGAATTAGTAGTATTTAAAAAATCAGTATGACCACTCCATCCAGATGCTATAATAGGTTTGCCTGTTAATCCAAATTCTAATAAGGGTCTACCATATCCTTCTCCTTTAGTAAAGCTAACCATAGCTTTTACCTTGGGGTGGTTGTATAACTCATTCATTTCTGAGTCGTCAAATTCTCCATTTAAAAGATAAATATTAGGTAATTTAATATCACCATAACTATCTCTTATTAATTTAATTTTATCTAAAATCGCTTCTCTACTTATGTAAGAGGCAACTCCCATTGAAGATTTTAAAATTAATGCTGGTTTTTTACCTATTCCACCTTTAAATGCATCAAAGAAAGATTTTACTAAAACACCAACATTTTTTCTATCGTGACCAAAAGCACCACTCATCCAATGCCCTACAAATAAATAACAAAAATCTTCATTTATATCTTTAAAATCAATCGTTTTTATTTCTGTGGGTTTAATTGTTTTATAAGTACTAAGATCAGCACCCTCAAAAATAACTTCAACAGGTTTTTCTAATTTTATTTTTTGAATAACTTGTTTTGTTCTAGGATCTGTTTTATCATAGGACATTTCTTCAAATGTCTTTTTAGCAAAATTTGAAGAAACCCAATTAGTATTCATTCTATTTAACCCTTCAATCCATTCAGCTTTACAAGCCGTAGCCTCGATACCAGCAGTACAACCAATATTAAACTTACCAACAGGTGTAAATTCATTAGGAATAGTTATTTGCATCCAAACTTCAGGTTGAGTTTTTTGCCAATCTTGAGTAACTACATGACTATTTAAAAAAGTCCATTCAGGGTGGTCATTACAAAAGCCCCATGAAGTTTCACCCCATCTTTGGGATAATAATTCTACTTTATATTTATCAGATTCTATTATAGCTTTAACTATATCTCTACTACGTGCTCCATAACCTGAATAGGTATCAAATGGGCAGCTTATTACAAAACGTGGTTTACTCATTAATATATTATTTTATGGTTTAAAAATTTACCTTTATATTCATTAGTGTTAATTACTTCATATTTTTCTCTAGGTTTCCAAGTATCAAATAAAGTGTCTAAAGCCTCTATAACTCTTTTTGCTTGATGTTTAGAAGTAAATCCTGCTTCATCTCCTAAAGCCCATTCTCTACCTTTTAAACCTCTTCTTTTTAATTCCTTTCTTCCTAGTTTATAACATTCTTGCATTCTTACAGTTGCATCTTCCCAAGCACATCTATCATCATATATGTAGGGTGTTGGAGGAGACCCTTGAATAGATCTAGAAGTAGGGTAGACTGGAAATGCCCATTCACCATGTTTCTTATATGTACCTCTATGGTTAGAAGGAACCTCGGCGCTAGGCTCAAACCATTTATCTTCATTATCTACAAATCTCATTTGATCTTGCATTCCACCTGTAACATTAGCTATAATAGGTGTACCTGATAATATAGCTTCTGTATTAGCTAACCCCCACCCTTCATTAGATGTTAATAGAGTATGAACATCTGCTATATTATATAACCAATTTAATTGTTGTTCAGATAATCTTTGATCTATAAAAATTACGTTATCTTTATAACTTTCATCAAATAAATATTCTTTAACCTTAGGTAAATCAGTTCCCGCATCAGTTACTCTTTCTGTTTTGAGAACCATAAAACAATCCTTTGCTTCATTTTCAGGTAAAGAATCTAAAAATGCTCTAAAGGCCATTAAGGTATCAGGTATTTGTTTTCTTCTAATGTTTCTAGAATTGAAAAACAATACAAATCTTGGTTTCTTTTTATTAAATATTTGTGACTTAAAATTTATGTAATCTAAATCATTTTCATCAATTGGAAAATAGGAGTTACGATTCTTACCATGAGGTACATATCTAAATACCTTATTACCTTCACTTCCCTTTAATACTAATTTATTAATATTTACAGTTTGTTTTGATATACCCATTAGTAAATCACAAGCTTCATAATATGGTTTGTTATACATTGGGGCAGGATAATCATCCCAAATGTTTAGATAAGTAATAGGAATCTGTTTTCTAATTTCTTGCTCCATATTAAATATAAAAGTAAAATACCTTGGATCCGTAATTAAAAATAGAGCATCAGGTTTTTCAAGTTTTATAAGTTCTCTTATAATTCTACTATCACCATACCCATCTACAGGGTACATTACTACTGAGGAGTCTTTTAAACCATTAACTTCATTTGTAGCTGTAGAAAGGTCTAGTCTTTTTCCTTTTTCAGGATGGTTAATTGATCCCGCAATTTGCACCCAATTAAAATGATGCGCAGTATGAGTTACTATTTCTTTAGCAACAGTTGCTACACCTGAGTGTACTCTAATATCATCACATATTAAAAGTATTTTTTTCCTTTTATCCTTGGGAATATGTTTAAAATCTGTGTTCATAAGGTTACAATTCGATATTTGTTTGATTAGTTATTTGTTTACGAAAATTTTCATCTGTAAGGTATAAAAACAAAGCACGATCGGCTAGTTTTTGAAATGAAAACTTACGTTTTACACATTCAATCTTAAATTCCTCAAATAAGTGGGTTTGAACCTTAACACTAGTTAAAGTTTGGGTTTTTGTATTACTCATAGTCTTTATTTATTAAAACATTATTTTATTATATATACGTATGTGTGAATCTATGAAAAATGTTCACCTGCTCCACATAATTCTTTATCTTTACTATAAGGACAGAAATTACAATTCCATTTAGATGGAGATTTGTGATAATCTGCTTCTTTTATCTTTCCACTTGAATTAAAACATTCATTAATGAAATCATTAATAGCATTTTTTGCTCTTGATAGTTTAATTTTACCACTTGGTGGTGTAAATTGTTGTACTCTATAGGCTTGATATGGTGACATAAGTTTTTCATCATCAGGATCTAATACCTTCCTTTTAAGGATAAAAAACTCAATTTCAATTTTATCTAATGGTATACCATACTGTTCTGAAAAATATTGTTTATAAAGTAATAATTGGAATTGTTTATTTTCATCTTTTTTAGCATAATCATTCCACCCACTAGTACTGGTTTTTATGTCGATTATCTTAAATGTCTCTGTTGCTTCATGGTATGTGACAACATCAAGATACCCCATGTATAATACGTTATTTAACATTTTATTTGGTGCAATTACAATTGGTATTTCACAACCTACTAAATATGTACCTTTTTTGTTAAAATACCTACTACGTTTTTTCTTAAACCATTCTAAAATAGCAACACCATCTTCAAAAAATTCCCTCATTTCTAATGCATCCGAGAAGTGTTCTGAATTATTTGATTTGTATTGTTTTTGATACTCATCTATATATTTTTCTTGGAAATATTCCTCCATGTTGATATCTCTATCTGCAAAGGCAAAAGATTTTTCATATGCTACATCTAAATAATGTTGCATCGCTTCATGTACGGCTGTTCCAAATACAGTATGGATAGAAGATGTAAACCTTTTAATTTTATCTTTATACTGTAATTTCCATCTATAGGGACATCCTCTAAAAATAGACATTTGAGAATACGATATATTCTTTTGATAAGCATAATTCACGGGTGAAGGTGGATTATTTCTTATTTCTTTTACAATATTTGGAAGTTTTTTTGCCAAAATCTATCTGTTATCTATATAAATGAATACCTCAGTGTAATATTCTATAAAATGGTCATTCCACAAATCCCATTTAATGTCTATCCCATCAATAGAATTAACCATATGATTAGGAAATAACCTTAAATAGGTATCTCTAAAAGCTCTAAATTTTGCTTTTAATTCTGGGGTTGATAAATGCCATTCTCCTGAGATTTTTTTAATATTATCTTTTATCCACCAAATATTTTCATTATTAAAAATGCTATATTCCCCTCCTTCACAATCCGTTTTAAAAAAATCAATTTTTTTTATATCATATTGTTTTAATAAAGATGTAAATTTTAAAGTTTTTACTAAAGTTTTAGAATCTGCTGAGTTTTTTTCAGTAGATTCAAAGATATAAAGTAATTCCTTTTCCCCATCCTGATCAGAAATAGCATAAGGTACTAATGTAAAATTACTACCTTTCATATTGGTAGTTAAAGTGGGGATTTCAGTTTGTGAAGGTTCAACACCAATTATTCTTTTTGGTTTTTTTCCTTTAATTGAATAGCTAAAAGGACCTACACTAGCACCACAATCAAGAACTATATCTCCTTTTTCAACTTCAAAATATTTTTCATACCCACAATCTTCCATTTCTTGGATAATTGTAGCTTTATGATTTTTACCTTCAATAGTATCATGAGACATCCACCCCCAATTAAATCCTTTTAATATATCCATTTATTTTTTCCATTTATTACGACCTACTAAAAGACCGATTATTCCATAATTGGCAATATCTATAAATGTATCCTGCATACCTTCACCTTCAACAAATGATCTACCATTAATCAATAAGTTTTTTAAACGTGATATTTTATCAGTTAATCTAATACATAACCCAGTTAGTGAAAATTGTTTGTCATCGCTATTATTAACGATATCTCCACCTAAAGCAATGTTATTTAAACCATAATCCATATGTTTACGAGCAAACATTTCATACATTTCTTTTTGTACTTTTTTAAATTCCTTAGATAATTCAGGGTATTCTTTTTCGAATACTTGTACACCTAACTTTGCTGGTACTCCTCTTTTAGCATTCATAATTTCTCTATCGCTCATAACTTTTTCTATTTCTTTTGCGTTATTACCAAAATGTCCAAGTGAACCAATATGCTCAGATGAAATACTTTCAAAAAATTTTTTAATTGAATCACCCATTGATTTGACCTTTAGAATCAAAATATTTATCTAATGCCGATAATCTATCATCGGCGTCAACTAACATAATAAGTGCTTCTTCAGCATTCTTATAAAAGTCTCCTGTTGAATGGTCTCCAATACCAACTGCTTTATTACCTAATAATTCAAGGGATAATAATGCTTTTGCTCTGTCTGTTTGTGCAGATAAACGTAACATATTTACTAATTTGCTCATTTTAATAATGGTTTTATTTCTTTTTTATTTAATCCTCTATTCGATAATATACGACTGATTTGTTGCTTATCCAACATAGATATATATTCTTTTGATTCTTTACTTGAACATTGAAAGTTATCTTTAATATGGTTGACTAAATCAATGTTAGGTTGTTTTACCTTAGATTTAATGTATTTACTCCACTTATTATTTTTAGGAATAAATTCTTTATATATAGAATAAATCATCCTTTTTTCTTGGGGAGGGAAATCTTGAACATAATTAACAATTTCTAAGTAATCAGGGTTCATAGATAAAAACCTATGTACCATATAACTATTCCAAACTTCCCAGTCTTTGTCTGTAAAAGACTCAACTGGGGGTTTAGTAGTGTTAATTGCTTTTAACCAATCAAAGATATTTTTCATTAAAGAATATGATCTTTATATTCTTCTCTTAATTCTTTTGGTATAGATGATTCTAGAATTTTTTTACTGGTATTATCATAAAATACTGGAATTGGTAAAAGTGCATCTTCATCTGTACCCATTACAAATTTAGAAACTGTACGTAATAGTACTCCTTGTGTAAATAAAACACCTCCGTCAAAATTTTCGATAGATGTTGTGTTTTTTAAATCAATTGAGGGTTGTTGTGCTTGTTGTTGCATAATTTTAATTATTTATTATTTATTAAGTTTTGGATTAATGACATTATATTTATTTCCTTGTCAATACGGAAGTTTGCTTTATATTGGTGTTCGTTTATTAAAATAGATGCTGTACCCTCTTTGCCTGGTAGGTATTCAGATACTCTTTCATATAGTGTTCTAAATAATTCATCAAAATCATCTACATTAGCATCTGCTATAATTTGACGAATATCATTAAATTTAGATTTCTTTGATAATGCTGTAATTACTTTATCTATGTAATTTGATGATACTAATATTGACTGATCTAATTTAAGCACAGTCATGTAATTAGTAGGATGAAGTTTATCCTCCTCTTGAGAAGTACATAATTGTATAGTGTTGATACATTTACGTAAATCAGGGTAATACTGGTTAACTAAAGGTACTAAATCATTTATGTCATGTGTAATAGATTCTTGTTGTAGAATCCAATTTAAATGTTTAGCAACATCTTTTTTAGTTGGAGGAACAATTTTAAGTACTTGACATCTTGATTGTAAAGGATCTATAATACGTTCTACATAATTACAAGTCATAATAAATCTTGTAGTACGTGAAAACGTTTCAATTATATTACGAAGTGAAGCCTGTGCCTGGATTGTTAAAAAATCAGCTTCATCTAAAATAACTACTTTAAGTGGCTTAAAAGAAGCGACACTTGCAAACCCCTGTACTTTATCTCTGATTGTTTCAATACCACGTTCATCTGAAGCATTAATATATAAGTGATCACAATCAAGATTCTTTACAATAAGTTTTGCTAGAGTTGTTTTTCCTGTACCTGCTGGTCCATAAAATATTAGGTTTAATATATCATTTTGTTCTAGATATTTAGAAATGGACTTTTTAATAGTCTCATTACCTACATAATTTTCTAAAACATTAGGTCTATATTTTTCTACTAATAAACTATTGTCCGTATTCGCCATATAATGAATATTTCTTTTCTGGTTCTATTATTACTTCTTCTTCAGTAGTTGATATCGCATATAATTCACTTTTTAAAGGAGCAAGTCTATACTCGCCTTTAAATCCTGTTTTTACCATGTAAGCTTCTAAACAATCAGTTAATGTTTTATGTAATGGACCATCTGGTTCATTAGCTACTAACCTCCATTTATCACCTGGTGGTACTCTACGAGCAATTAAAATCTTATGTTCTTTTATTATTTTTTCCATAATGTAAATATACGAAAAATAAATAGGGGAGACAAGCTCCCCTAATTAAATTACTTAGATTCTGCTACAGATGCTTTTTTATAATCTGTAATTACTCTCTTAATGGCTTGTGCTGCTTTTCTAGCTCGTCCTTGGCTAGCTTTAGTAGTTCCATTGTTTTCTGCTGCTAAGATATTGAAGTTCTCTTCAATAGTCTCAAAAATTTCATTTTTTGTCATTCTTTTTTTTTATTTATTAATTATTAATTTACATCATACCCATCATTGGGTCCATTTGTTGTTGTTTACTATCATCACTTGGTTCATTTACTACAGTACATTCTGTTAATAATACTGTACCTGCTACTGAAGCTGCATTTTGCAATGCTGTTCTAGCTACTTTAGTAGGATCAATAATCCCTGCTTCTTTCATATCAACTATTTCTTCAGTTTTGATATTATAACCATCCCAAGTTTTATTTGAAGTTACAAGTTGTGCTGATAATATTTCTGCTTGTGTATTATCATAACCGGCATTAACTAAAATTTGATTAAATGGGGTTCTACATGCTTTTTTTACAATACTTGCTCCAGTAGAATCTGATTTTAGATCTTTAGAAGCGTATAATAAAGCCATTCCACCACCTGGTATAATACCCTCTTCAATAGCAGCTTTTGTTGCGTGTAATGCATCATCAACTCTATCTTTCTTTTCTCTCATTTCAGTTTCTGTATTTCCACCTACGTGGATAATAGCAACACCACCTGTAAATTTAGCTAAACGTTCTTGTAGTTTTTCAGTTTCAAAAGGAGTGGTTGCCTGTCCTACTTGTTGTTGTAATTCTTCAACACGTGCTTCAATATCCTTTACTTCACCTTTCCCATCTACAATAGTTGTTTGTTCTTTTTCTACAGTTACTGTTCGTGCTTCACCAAACCAATCCCAACTAAATTTATCAAGATTCATTCCTTTTTGTTTATCAAAAACAATTCCTCCAGTTGTAACGGCAATATCTTCTAGAGCTAACTTTCTTCTATCTCCAAAATCAGGGGCTTTAACAGCACAGACCTTCATCGTACCTCTCATTTTATTAACAATTAATGTAGCTAAAGCTTCATTGTCAATGTCTTCAGCAATAATAAGTAAGGATCTACCTTGGTTTGAAACTGCTTCTAAAACAGGTAATAATTCTTTAACCTGTGTTAACTTTTGATCCGCAATAAGAATAAGTGGGTTATCTAAAGTAGCAGTCATTGTGTTATTGTTTGTAACAAAATAAGGGGATTTAAAACCTCTTTCAAATTGTAAACCTTCAACTGTTTCTAAATATGTTTCACCTGTACGAGATTCTTCAATATGTACAACCCCTTCCATTCCTACTTTATCAATAGCAGTAGCAATTAATTTTCCAGTTTCAGCATCATTATTTGCTGAAATAGTGGCTACTTGTTCTAATTGTTCTTCAGATGATATTTCTTCTGATACTGTACTTCTAAGGTTTTTTACTACTTCTAAAACGGCAGCATCAATATCTCTTTTAATTTGAACAGCATTCTCATCATTGTTTAAAGCATTTAATCCTGCTTTTACCATTTCACGAGCTAATAAAGTAGATGTAGTTGTTCCGTCACCTGCTTTTTCTGCAGTTTTAATTGCTGCTTGTTTTACTAATTGTACCCCTAACTCTTGTTCTGGGTCTGATAATGAAATTGATTTTGCAACAGTAACTCCATCTTTTGTAGATTGTGGGGATCCTTGATCATTTGCAATTACTACATTTCTACCATTAGGTCCTAAGGTAGATACTACGGCATTTGCTAAGATATCAATCCCTTTTACTAAATTTTCTCGGGCTGTTCCACCCAGTGTAACTTGTTTACTCATTTTCTTTTTGTTCTTTTTTGTTAATTTTAGCTAAAATCTGATTTTCAGGTCCAACATAATAATCTTCTCCATCATAAGGTAATTTAGTAAAACCCATAGTAGGTAATACTACTTTATCCCCAACTTTTAGAGTAGTAGGTAAAAAACTTCCCATTTGTGTAGGTTGACCAGGGCCAATAGCTACTACCTCCCCCATTTCATTCTTTTCATTACCCAAATCTGGGACAATGATGTTACCAACAGTCGTTTCTCCGATTTCAATTGGTTTTACAATAACTGCGTTAAATAGCGCTTCTAATTCCATCTGTGTACTTTTTAATTTGATTACTAATTGATTTATAATTGTTAATATACTCTTTTAAACTATCGAAATTATCAGTACTTGCCTGTAATTCACAAATTTTATTTAATGCCTGATCCATATGTGTAAAATAGTACAAGGATTTTTCATAAGTTTTTGCATTTCCCTTTGATCTAAAATGACCAGCATCTGATGTGACATTTTGTTTTACAGTAAAACTATATTCATCCTTAGTAATAAAGAATGGTTCTAGTAGAGGGTCATTAATTACTTGTATTGATTTCCTACGTTTTTGTTCAGACATAACTTATTTGTTTTGTTTAGTAATTCGATTCATTCGAATACGTGAATATACGAATAATATTGCGCTAGGACACGCATTTTTGGTAAAACTTTTATTTTATTTTAATTGTTTTTGCTTTTTTAGATTCCGCAATTGGGATAAATAGATGGAGCAAACCATCTTTCATTTCTGCCTCTAATTTTTCAAGTTCGAATTTAGCTGCTACTTTATAACCTAAGTTAAAAGATCGTTTGGCTAATCCTTTATAGATATATCCAGTGTAATCTTCTTCTTCTTCGGTTGGTTTATCATAGATAATTTTTAAAAGATCTCCATCAATTTCTAGTTGGATATCTTTTTTAGTTAGACCAGTACAGGCAACTTCAAAGTGAAGTCCTTCATCGTCATAAAAAATATCTAGTGGGTGTGGTTGTTTGTTTTCAAACGTTGTTGGTTGAAAAACGCCGTCTGCCTTAAATAGGTTACGGAATAGTAAATCGAACGGTGTACGTTCATTGAATAATGTACTCATATCATTTAGTTTTGTGAGGCCGAAGCTCTCGGTTTATTTTATTTGAATATAACTGCGCGCCCTAGCTGTGCAATATTAAATTCGATTATACGTATGTGGTCTATTCGTTTCTCGCGATAAAATATTCACTTTCTGTTTCTGATGTTGTAAAATTAGCTTTTAACATGCCTACTTCTGATATTTTTAATGTCCCACTTTCCATATCTTTATTAGCACTTAATATATCTTTAAATATATCTGAGTCAAATGGTATTTGGATATCTCCTTTAGTAATATTACCTCTAAGTTGGTAAGTAATTTTGTTTGAGAAACCTGTATTATCACCAAATACTATTTCACAAATGTTAGTCCCATCCATATCAGTAGTAGTTGTAATAAGCATATTATTGACATCTGCTAAAGCACTTTTTGCTTTAATTAAGTGGGTAATATCATCACTAGTTAAATCAATTTGTATTTCAAATTCTTCAGGGTCTTCATAATAAGTATTTTTGCCTAAAATTAAGATGTCTGCTAATGAATATGTTAAATCAAAATTTAAATCAGCAACATGCATTTTGGTATAAACTGCTTTGATTTTTTCAAGGGATATATTTAATTCACCACTAGTAATAGAAATTAATTTACTTAGCTTATGGGTATCAAATACCCCTAATTCAGCATCTTCTAAATTAATGTTATTGTGTTGTACTTTACATACACGACCATTACTACCTGCGTAAACAGTAAGTTGATTATCTTTAATACGCCATTTTACTTGGTTATTTAGTCCGTTTAAATAATATTTGGAAATGACTGATGTTAATGTGTGTTTTGAAACCATTTATTTTTATTTATTATAATATACGAAATTTATTTTATATCTCAAAGGATGCTAATGCATTTGTGTAAGGGTTTAAATCTAAAGACCATTGTAAATCACTAAAAAATCCTTCTAATTTATTTAATAATATTGAATCAAATACTTTCTGTCTATCAGCATACCTTTCTAGAAAATCAACTACCTTTTCAGGTATATCATGGTCTTGAAAGGCCAAGGCTTCAATTTTATATGGGTTATCTTTTAGGTATATAAATTTAACTTTATCTGCCTGTGTAATTAAATTATGCTTTTTATCTAACTGCCATAACCTTAATAAATCATTGTAACGAACTGTTGCTCTTACTGGTGCTGGTGCTCCTTTAAGGATTTCAGTAAACATTTCTCCTGCTCTAGTATTTTTACCTGAATATTTTTCTAGTTTTTTTATAGCTGAAGGATTACCTAGCTTAGCAAGAGGAATTGAACCGTCAAGTATTGATTTTTTAAATACCTTAATTTGCTCTAAAACACTTTCCTTCTGTTCACCTTTTAATACTTGTTGAAGTATATCATTAAAAAATGCTCCTAAAATAGGTGGAAAGTTAGCTTTCATAAACTCTAAACCTTTGATATCTAGTTGCTCGTTTTCAATACCTTCCTGCTTTGTAATCCATTGTGCATAACGTCTTGTTGCTCTAAAATAAGCTGAACGAATAACACATTCTGTTTTCATTTCAAGTCTATGTTCAGTAACATTAAAAGCTTCACGTGCTAATCTATCATAATCCTCATTGATTACATCTTGATACTTTAATGCTATCTTTTCTAGGATATCATCTTTTTCTTTATCAGTAAGCTCTTCAAAATTAGGATATAACTTAAGAAGTAAGGGTTCAGCATTAAAATAATTAGAATCCGTGTCTACATAAGCACAATAATTTTCATCGTCTGCGTCACAAATCCACCATGGTGTTTCTTCTAAATGCTTCATATTGATTTTGATATTAATTGTTTAAATTTTGTAGTAGACCATCCGTGATCTCTGTTAAGATAATGTATTTTAATTGGTAAATTATCTCCAGTAAAGGGTTTTCCAATATAGTCGTCTCCTAAAAACCTAACATTAAATTCACCGTGTTTTAATAAGCTAAGTAAGGATGCCTCAAAACCATAAACAAAAACACCATCAACTGATCTAAGCTCCATTAACATTTCTGTGCGTTCATCTACTGATAGAATAGGGGTTGCTTTATTAGGTCGTTCAATAGAAGGATCCTTATGTAGCATTACAATTAGAGCATCACATTTTTCTTTACATTGTTTAAACATTTTAATGTAACCTGGATGTAATACATCAAAATTACCAGCAATAACTCCTTTTACCATTAATATTCTTTATATGATTTTTCTTCTACTAATCCTGATGATGTTAAAATATTAATTAATTTTTTAACTTCACATCTCTTATCATTGGTAATATACACAGAACGAGCCAATTCTACAAATTCTTTATCAAATCTCTTTTCACGTTCACAATCTCTAATCCAGTCTTCTATATCCCAAAGTTCACCATTAATCTTAGCTAATTCAAGGTAGTGATTTTGCAGTTGACTACCATTATCCTCAAATAATTTTACAACTAAAGGATTAAGAGTATCAAATTCAGTCATAATATTAACTAATTTTTCCTCATCTTCAATTTTTAATATTTTTAGTTCTAAAATTGAAATTTTATCTAATAATTCTCCGTTTGATACTTCTACTTTCATATTTTTATTTTTAAAATGTTCTTTCACCAGGTAAGGGTGGTACTTTTACTGGTTTATTTCCGTTTGAATCTAAATCATTTCTTTCGACTAATGATACATTATACTTAATACCAGCAACCTTAAAGCTACCTCCTTGTTTAATCATTTTTCTAAAAAAGTTTTCTTGGATTTCACTCCATTCTTCGCTTCTTGCTATTAATTCTTCTTTAGAAACAGGTTCTCCATTTTCTGTGATTAATTGGTTACTTCTAATTGATTGTTTTTTAAGTGCCATAGTATTATGTAATTTATGCGCATTTTACGCGCGTTTAACGCGCTACCTCTTGGTTTGCGCGGGTTTATATGTCTAATTTAATTAGACCCTTCATAACTTTATTCATGTGTCTATTGGCACATAAAGCTGATTCTTGAATTATTCTGTGTCCTGATAATGTAATTGCTTCACTTAATGTTTGGAAATTCATTCCATACCTAAAGCTTGGTAAAGCTGTCGCACCATAGAGTGAATTCAGCAAAATTTTCATGGTGTACTGCATTAAATGATTATACTCACCTAATTCTTTATCACCTGCTTTATATGCTTTTTTCATACGGGTTTTATAAATAACTCGTTCTTCAAACCATTTTTTAAGAATAGTAGATAATACTGCTTCTTTATCTGTTCTAAACATTGAACCATTTGCAGCTACAGCTAACTTTTGGGATTCAATTATGTTAATTAAATCTCCTACTTCAACATTTGTTTGTTGGCGTTTTCCATTTTCAACTAATAATAATTCTTTAGGGTCTTTATCTTTTAAATCGTTAAGACCCAGTCTATTATTACGTTCATTAGCATCTACAATACGACCCACGAATGTTTCCTTACCTATGTTTATAGACATTATTATAGACGGATACAGTGATGTTAAATCCTCATCAAACATATACTTATACAATCCTGCTTTGGGGCAAAAAAGATATCCTCCGGCATAACTATCTTTCTTTTGTGGGTTTGGTTCTTTAGGTGGAGGAACTATATTTTGTGATAATAAATAAGCTGAAATTGCTCCATCTTGGGAAATACTATTAGCATATACTTCACTATAATTATGTTTACCTTTATGTGATATATTTTTTGTTAATGCTAAATATTGTAATTTTTCATCTAGTTTTTGAAGTATTTCTACATCAACAAAGTTATATTGAATAAATTTATGGATATCTGTTTCAAATAATTGATCTAAATTCCCCTCATATTCAATCTTATTCATACCAACATACTTAGCTCCAATTGCATCTAATTTCCAACTTGGTTCATCTTTCCAACTATATTTTTTATGTAAACGAATATAATCTAAAGATTCGATACCTACAATATCTACATATTGGTTTTGTTTAAAGAAATACTTATTATTTTTCTTAGAAACTACTTTACCAATTGGTGATAAATGATCAGCCCAATCCTTACCTATTGTTCTACACATCCTATAGTATAAATAAGGTATATCAAAGTAATCTGAATTGTATCCTACTAATATATCAGGATCCATTTCTCTTATAGCTTCAACAAATTTAGCTAATAATTCATTTTCAGTAGCACAGGGTATGATTTCCTTGTTTTTATTCTTGCCGGTTTTTGTATGTTTTAGTTGACTTTTTTTATCTAAAATAAGAATAGACCAATAATCTTTTTGTTTATCCCACCAAGCAATAGAAGTAATAGGCATTGGTGCATCTTCAATATATTCTTCAGTTAAGGCACCTCCAATTTCACACTCAATATCAAAAAACACTTCTCTATGTCCTGTAGAAGGTACATCATTAACTCCATATCTTTCAACTAGAAACTTTTGATGAGGTTTCATGTCATGAAAATGGAGATTTGGAGTATTCTTAGAACTATAATCAGGATTTCTTGAAAAAAACCATTTAGATATAGGTTTAAGAGACTCACCATTTAATCCAGTATGTGTTTGTTCTTCTTCTGAACATTCTTGGTATACTGTATTTTTATAGGGTATTATTTGATGTTCCCCATCTTCTTCCCAAAGATGCATCTCAAAATGATTATTATCTATTTTTTTACCTAAATAACATTTTTTGTACATTTATATAACTTTTATTTGTGTAAATATACGAAAGCTCCCTATGGGAGCCTACGTTTATTTAATATTTTTTATCTAACTCTTCTTGAGTAAAAAATTGTCGTAAATCAGGTCTGTAATAGTTAATATTCTTCATTACCTTTCTGTCGCGGGTCCTATATACTACCCAATACTCTCCTACCTTTTCAGAGTGACATGACTCACCTTGTTCTTGAGAGCGGAGGGCGACAGTCTCCATGGCTTCCTTTTCATTGATGCAAGACTTCGACATATTACTTCCTTGTACTTCTTGATACGCTGGCCATATCTTATCCTTAAGACCATGTAACATAGTGGCGTTGCCAGTGGTAACATAAGTAAGATCACACAAAGCATCCAAAACTTCCACGATGTCTCCGTTTTCGCAAGCCTGTCTATATTCTTCGAGTTCCTCAAGTACAAAGTCGTATACGAATTCCCACTCTTTTTTTTCTGGTATTGTTGGTTCATAATTATTTGGTTTTCCGAATGTGTCATTAAAAATTTCTACTTCATTAACAAACGGCACATCCACAGATTTGTTTACTGGGTCGTCAAACCCAAAATTTAGTTGTTTTCCCATTAAGCTATAATCTTAATAATTTTAGTTTTTACTATTTTATCTACGGTAAAATTACTTTCACCCTCAAAGTCTTTATAAACTTTAGCTTCAGCATCCGTTGGTGATACAGCTTCTACTAAATATTTTTCTGTTACCTTTTGGATTTTTCCACTTTCGTGTTCCATTGTTAACTTTACATCTACTTGCCAATAATTCATAATTTATTTATTTTTAATTGTTAGTTCTTCTTTTAAATAATCTTGTATAGGATCTGAATTTTTAGTCTCCCAAGGATATAAAAGCCATTCATCTCCCTCATGTAAAGCCGCCCATAAAGTAGGTTGGAAACATGATGTGTGGTCTTTATAATGTAATACAGCAGTATAAACCCCAGGTGATTTTTCTAAAGTAACACCTGTATCTGCTATATCATCTATAACTAAGGTATTAGGTCCTACAGTATTAGTATAAGGTAAACCTAATTTATGTGATACCAATACTGCGGGAATTAATCCTCCTCGAGCAATACCATGTACTGAGTCTATATTAGGTAAATTAAAAGGTATTTTTTCACATAGGTTGTTAATTAAACCATCAATATCAAGCCAACTTAAAAATATTTTATTATCTGTTTTTAGTGCCATAGTTTATATGTTATGTCCTCCGTTATTAATTTTTAAACTATCAAAAAACTCCTTACGAGCTAAATTGGTATTATCTTTAAATACCCCTGATGCTTTAGTAGTAACCATTGCAGCACCTTGGTGTTTAACACCTCTACAACTTACACAATTGTGGGTTCCTACAATAGTAACAATTACACCCTTATTTCCATCTGTAATTTTATCTACAGCATTATGAATAGCAGATGTTAGTTGTTCTTGTATTGCTCCTCTTCTACCAAATAATTCTACAATCCTATTTAATTTAGATAAACCAATTACTTGACCATCTTCACCTGCAATATAACCAATATGAACTACACCTCCTATTGTTTGGTGGTGGTGTGAACACATTGAAGTTAATGGTATATTACGTTCTATAACAATACCATCATAACCATCTGAGGGAAATGAAGTTATTGGGGACATTTGTGTGTATCTACCTGACCATAAATCGTTTACATATGCTTTTGCTACACGTCGAGGTGTCTCTGATGAATTAGGATCATTTCTCCAATCACATTTTAATGCCGTTAAAAATTTACCATAGGCTTCTTCAGCTTCATCAATCATTGCTAATTTTTGTTCATCATTAAATGGGAATCCTGGGGCTACACCATTTGCGTAACCTGCTTTTACCACTTCTAATTCTTCGTGGATTTTTCTACGTTTGTTCATTTATATAACTTTTTAATTTATCTACTAATACTAATACTTCATCTGGTTCCATTGTTATGGCACAACAGACATTGATGTTCTCTTCTATTTCCTCTAATATACGAAGGGCTTCTTGCTTATCCACTATACTTCGCGTTGATCTTCGAAAGCAATGATATGAGGTCTCCAAGTCATTCTATAACCATTATCTCTAACCCAATCAAATAATACAGGATAAGATTTAAATAATGATTCTCTAGAATCACCCGCAGGCATAAACCATACTTTATCTTGAGGTATATCTAACATTTTAATACAACCTAAAATTTCTTCTAGTGCACCTTCATCTTTACCATCCCAAACTGGTTTTAAATGATAATCAGAATGATAGGATATAGATTTAGAAATAGCATCATAATTAAGCCTAAGTCTATTATGAGTTTTAATCATTTTTTCATCTGTAATAGCACCCTGAGGTGTTTTTACCCCAACAACGGGAACAGAATTAGAAAACTTAGGGCTAATAGATAGCAAATTAATAGGATAGTCAGTGGGGAGGAAATGAGATCCCTCAGTTTCGATAGTAATAAATATATCGTTTTCATGTGCAAAATGTGTTAATTCGTTTACTAAAGC
>Ga0208814_1000647_pt1 | contig 19346 bp, 39 predicted proteins | sample MalvirAntarct_55_FD_184253 | JGI IMG/M metagenome (GOLD analysis project Ga0208814, IMG submission 184253) | Marine viral communities from the Global Malaspina Expedition - Malaspina viral metaG Antarct_55 (SPAdes) (version 2) | ecosystem: Environmental > Aquatic > Marine > Oceanic | place...
GCGTGCCCAACATTAAGACAGCTTACTGGCTACAAAACAATGTCGATTATGATCAGCTCATCATGGAGTACTTTGACAAAGACGATCCAGCAGGCGGATGGGTCCACATAAGTTATCACGAATCTGGATCAAACAGAAAACAAGTTCTTACTTTTGATGGAAAAAAGTATACCGAAGGACTTCCTGATATGGAATGGAAAGACGGCAAAGTTTCAAATTAAAAATTCTAGCCCGCGTCGCGTGTATATCCTACATTTTCTTATGCCCCTCATTACAAGGGGCTTTTTATATTATTAGTATTTAGATAATACTATTTTTTATTCTTTTAGCGGGAGCTTTAAGATTAAAATTATATACCTTAATTAATCCATCAACCCAATCATTGTGGGTAACTCTATGTGTTATTTTATTAGAGTATTTTTCCACTTGAGTTTTTAAGATAGATAATTTAAAATGCGGCAGTTTATGGATTTTTAAAACTCCAAGAGCGCACCTCACACTATTAAACATTTTATCAACAGCAACTAGTTCAGCAAGAGCTTGAGCGTTTTCTTCAGCTCTACCTAGATTTTTTACCTTAAAGGTACCGTCTTTAAATGCTTTTCTACCATAATCATGAAAATCTTCTGATAATAATAGTTGGCATACACCATCACATAATTTATGTTTATTTTTAAACTCACTATAAATTACATAAACTCTATGATTTTTATGTTCAGGATGAGAAAAATTTCTTATCCAAGCAGGGATATTCCATTTAGTTCCAGTATTATTAGCTGCAATTACATCTTGCATATTTGCACCTGGTTTTACCCTGAAGTTAACAACTTTTTTATCTTTCTCTAAAGCTGCTATTCTGTGTTGGCCATCAATTACTTGCCAACGTTCATTAACTATTACTTCATCTTTTTGGCCATGTATAAGCATGTCTTGTCTTAGCTTTTCTACATTTGTTTTACTCACTATTCTATTTCTGTCGAAATATTTAAATATTGAGTAGTCTCGTGTTACACCCGTTTTTTGAGTGCCGTATGTTATATTAGACATATTCGTCCTTTCGTTGTGTAGAATTTGTTTGACGTATTCTACTTTCGACGCCATTCTTTTTAGAATTTTTAAATCCAAGCTTTTAACTCCTCACCCATAACTTCTGAAGCAATGTTTATTTTTTTACGAAGAGCCTTAACAATTCTTTCATCGACAGTATTTTCTGCAATAATATCTACATAAGTCATCGGATATTTTTGTCCGATACGATCAATACGTGCTTCTGACTGTGTACGTTTTTCTAAGTCATAACCATTAGAATAGTAAATCATGGTCGATGCAGCCGTTAAAGTTATCCCATAGCCGCCCGTAGAGGGGGTTCCAACAAGAAACCGGCACTCAGGGTCATCTTGAAATCGAGTAATATTGCCTTGTCTTTGGTCCATTGGAGTTTTACCATAATAAGTAACAACAGACTCAGGACCGTATTTTTTAGATATTTCTTTGACAATATTTTCTATGTCTTGTTGCCAGTGACCCCAAATAACAGCTTTGCCTTCTAGTTCTTCAAGAACATTCATAAGTTCACCTGATCTATTGCTTTTAATTTCTTGAGTAGAGCCATCATCAGCTTTAAAATGTCCGCACGTTATTTGATGCAGTCTCATTAATTGAGTTAATGCACTAGCAGTAGTAATCATTTTACCATTCATTAAAGCAAGAGCCATTTTTTTCATTTGTTGGTAAACTTTATCTTGTTCATCAGACAAGGTAATTATTCTTTTAACAAAAGTTTTAGCTGGTAAATCTAAACAATCATCTTTTAAAACTCTGTAAGAAAAATTTTTTAATTTATCAGACAGTTCCCCTAAGTTTTGATAGCCCACAACTATTTCAACCGACTTACCATTAAAATGTGCTTTACGCATAATAGCATATCTCGTTCTAAACGTATAATAAGAAGAGTGATCTAATAAAAATTCATCTAAAAATTGACACTGTGTATATAAATCTAAAGGAGATTTAGTAACAGGAGAACCGGTAAGTATTCTTCTGTATTTAGCATGTTTGCCAAGGCCTACTATATTTTTTGTACGTTTAGCACCAGGATTTTTAATAGTAGTTGATTCATCAATAGCCATATAAGTACTGTGACAATTTAAAAATTTAGCAGCAAAGTCCACACCTTTTTTAGTAGAAAAAGCTTCTACATTCATAATTAAAATGTGTAGATCTTCTCCAGTTGCAAACAGTTTATCTAATTCTTTTTGTTGTTTTTGATTAATTGCTGCTTGCCATAAAACTGACACAGGTTTTATATGACTAGCTAAATGCGTAGGAAATTCTTGAGAATACCAATTTTTATATACTCCTTTTGGAGCCACAATTAAAACACCATTTATTTTACCGGCGTCATATAACATAGCAATATTATCAATAGCTACTTTTGTTTTACCAGTACCCATTTCCATAAAGTACGCAAATACTTTTTTCTTCCACGATTTTTCCAATGCAGTTAATTGATGTGCATAGGGTTTAGTTTTAAATTTATAATTCATAACAGTTCTTCTTTCTGGTTGACATCCTACATTATCTAGAATAGAAGTCAACTATGAAAGAAAATAAAGTTTACGTAATTCAAGAAATACCTGGTACCAACGAAGGACGCCCTAAAATTAACATTATGGGAGCTCAAAAATTTGGTGATATCAAGGTTTTATTGAAAGAAGATTCACAAATTATATTTTCTCCTGGTCCAGTAATATTTGCTTTGAGAAAAAAATTAAAAAATTTTACCAAAGATGATTTTTTATTACTAACAGGTGACCCTGCGATAATTGGAATTGCATGTTCAGTTGTATCTGATATAACGAACGGTAAGTACAATTTATTGAAATGGGATCGACAAGAAAGAACATACTATTCAATAAAAGTTAACTTATACGAGAAAGGTGAAATAGAAGATGATTAAAGAACAGAAATTTGGTGGTCCGGCAGCGGATTTATCAAAACAATTTGAAGCACATTCCCCACAACAAGTAAATGAACTGGAAGGTGTAAGAAGTTTATCTAATTATGTAGTCGAGCTGCAAAAATTAGAAGATGAAATTAAAATCATGGAAGAAAAATTAAAACAAAAGAAAGAGGCTGCTGATAAAATATCAGAGCAAGTCATTCCTGAAATTATGGGAGAGATGAAATTAAAATCCATGAAACTAGAAGACCAATCTTCTATTGAAGTAAAAGAAATTTATGGTGCCTCAATTCCTCTTGATAAAAGAGAAGGCGCATACAAATGGCTTCGAGACAATGACCTGGGTGACCTTATTAAAAATGAGATCACTGTTTCCTTTGGTCGTGGCGAAGATAACAAGGCTAACAATTATGCTAGTCTTGCTGAGAGTAACGGTTACCAACCTTCACAAAAAATGAAAGTTGAACCCATGACTCTCAAAGCACTGTACAGGGAGCGAGTTGAAAAACAATTGGACTTGCCTTCTGAACATTTTAACCTGTTTAAGGGAAACAAAACAAAAATAACAAGGAACAAATAACATGACACAAGAAACAAGCGACTTAACAGTCAAAAAAGAAGGTGCGTTAGCGACTCTAAACTTTGAAGAACATGCTGGAAAAGGTTTAGAAAACATAGATAAGGATGATTTAGCTTTACCGTTTTTAAAACTACTACAAAGTGGTTCTTATGAAACGAAAAAGAAACATGCTAAATATGTTGATGGTGCAGCAGCCGGAATGTTTTACAATACAGTTACTAAAAAACTGTATGATGGAGAAAAAGGTATTAATGTAATACCTTGTTTCTACAAAATGACATATCCAGAATGGGCGCCATTTGATAGGAGTGAAGGTAGACCTGTTCACCCTGATAGAGGGCCAGAAATTATGGCTCAAACTACTAAGAATGGTACTAAAGATGTATTAGCCAATGGTAATGAAATTATCAAAACGGCAAATCATTTTGTTATTCTTGTGAGTGAAAAACCAGAAAAGGCTTTGATGCCTTTGAAAACTACTCAGTTAAAAACTAGTAGGGGTTGGAACTCATTAATGGATAATGAAGTTATCATTCAACAAGGAACAGGAAAATCTATACCAGCCCCAGCATTCTCTCGGATTTATCACGTTAAATCTGTAGAAAATTCTGGTAATTTCACTTGGCATGGAATGACAGTTTCCTTAGTCAAACCTGTAGATAACGCAGAAATCTTTAGTATGGCAGTTGAGTTTAATGCTGCTTTACAAAAAAGTAATATAGCTGCAGCTTCGGTTGAAACTAACAAAGTAGAATCTAATTACTAGATTCCTCTAACGAGGACAGGGACAGTGAAGCTAGCGTGGAGCTGTCCCGACCCGGGATCGCTATGGAAAATGAATTTATAAAGCTGTTTACTGGCTATGGTGGAGACTTTGGCATTGCAGATATGTCAAGGACCGAAATAGATGCTGGTAAAAATAAAATAAAACCAGGTTATGAATGGGCTGGTCGTCCCCTTACCATTAATGACTACAAAGATCACTTACAAGGTAAAATTTCTATTGGAGTTCAACCGTGTAGATTAAATAAGACAGCTCAGTTTGGCTGTATAGATATTGATCCTCCAAATTATGGAAACTTTAAGGTAGAAAAATATCTATCTTTGTTTCAACAATTTAAATTACCCTTAATACCAATACTTTCAAAAAGCGGCGGATTGCATTGTTATATTTTTTTAAAAGAAGCTATCCCTGCGATTGATTTAATTGATGCATTAAAAGCTTTTCTGTTACCGCTAGGTTTGAAGCCTACCACAGAAATTTTTCCTAAACAGAAAGAATTAAAGGAAGATGACAAAGGAGAAATTAAACCAGGTAACTTTATTAATTTACCATACTATAACAATGGTGAGTCTACTAGATATGCAATCGACAAAAACGCAAATAAATTATCTTTAAAAGAATTTATTGACATAGCACTTAGCTCGCAAGTTGCTAAAAAAGATCTACACACATTAGTTGAAGATACTCATGCAAACATATTAATGGGAACTGATCCAGAGTTTGAAGATGGTCCACCTTGTTTAGCTTTATGTTCTAAATCTAAATTAGATGATGGCCGAGATAGATTCATGTATAACTACATGGTATTTGCTAAAAAGAAATATAAAGATAAATGGCCTGACCAGGTTATGGCAGCTAACATCAAGTATCTAGAAACTCCATGGGATAAGTCTCATTTAGATTTAAAAATAAAAGCATGGAAGGGGGACACTGCTGGACATACTTGTTATGAAGAACCTATTAAAGATAAATGTATGCGTAGCTTATGTTATTCTAAACCTTTTGGAATAGCGTCCGACGGTGTTTCAGCATTTCCTGACATTACAAATTTTCAAATAATAAAATACCAAGAACCAGAATATAGATTTCAAGTTGTTATGCCAAATGATGACAAAGTAGAAGTAATGGTTCCAAATACAAAATTAATGACTACACAAAAAGAAGTATTGAATTTAATTTGGGAACAAACAGGTATTTATTTTGAGCCTCTAAAACCAAAAGACTATAGAGCTAAACTAAATGAATGGCGTGGACCCGGATGTGAAACAATATACCCACCTAAAGGAACACAAATTGCAGATAGATTAAAAGATGAATTGTATCAGTATTGTATTAATGGGCCCCAAGCTAAACAAAGAAGTCAAATTAAAAACGGTGCATGTTATACAGATAAAGGACACCATTATTTTAAATTTACATCTTTTATTGAACACCTTGGAAATAATTGGAAGATTCCACAAGAAAGAATTGCAAGACAATTAGAAAAAGAATGCAGCGTAGAATTTAATTGTTCTTTAAATATAGAGAGCAAAACTGAAAAAGTCTGTCGAAGTCCACAACTCCACGTAGACAAGATAGAATATAAACCTGTGGAGAGAAAAGAGAGTAATTACTAATGAAAAAATATAAAGTAATAGGTCCTCCAGGTACTGGAAAGACAAGAAGTTTATTACAAACAGTACAGAAATATGTAGATGAAGGCATTCCCTTAAAAAATATAGGTTATTTTGCTTTTACTAGAAAAGCAGCTAATGAAGCAAGAGAACGATTTTTAAAAGTAAATACTCATCTAACAAAAAAAGATATACCTTATTTTCAAACACTTCATTCATTTGCTTTTAATCAATTAGGTTTAAAAGAAGAAAATGTAATGCAGGAAGAACATTATAAAAAAATAGGCGAAACTTCTGGAATTCAAATTAAATATGCCAGCCATGAAACAAATCAATGGAATGGAATTTTTTCATCTGACAGTGAATATTTAAGTTTAATTAATTTAGCTAGAGTCAGACAAATTACTCCAATTGAACAGTTTGATCGTAATGAACATTTAACTTGGGTAGAAAGATTTAAACTTGATGCTATCGCTAAAGAAATTGAAAGTTTTAAAACTACTTATGGTTTGATAGATTTTAATGATATGATTGAAAAGTTTTTAAAAGCTGAAGACACTAAAGGTTTTCAAGTAATTATTGTAGATGAAGCTCAAGATTTATCTAAGCTGCAATGGAACATGTTAGATAAAATAATGAGAGACAGCACGTCTGCCAATCCTAGAGTATGGATTGCTGGAGACGATGACCAAGCTATTTTTGGATGGGCTGGTGCTGATGTTAAATCATTTCAATTATGGCAAGGAAATGAGGTTAGATTAACTAAATCTCAAAGAGTACCAATTGATATACAAACAAAAGCTTTAGATATTATTACAAGGGTAGGTGTTAATAGAATTCAAAAAGATTATTTACCAAAACAAGAACGTGGTGAAGTAATTGAAAGGTTTAAATTATCTGACATTGATATGAATAAAGGGGACTGGTTAATTTTAACAAGGACCAACTCGTTACTAAAACCTATTCTCCCTTTTTTAAAACGTCAGGGTTTATTTTTTCAAACTGCACAAGGTAATAGTATTGGCAAATCTTTACATGAAGATATACAAGTATGGAATAAAATGAGAAATGATGAAGAAGTTCCAGAGATACAATCAAAAAGAGTTTTAGAGAGAATGAATGAAGAGGACCTTACTCTTCCTTGGCAAAAAGCTTTTACTAAGGTTTCCCCCACTCAAATAGAATATCTTGATGCAATGCTTACCAATGGTGAAGATCTAACTACAGACCCGAGAATAAAAGTTTCTACTATTCATGGAGCTAAAGGAGGAGAAGCGACTAATGTAGTTTTATTTTTAAATCAAACTACCAATACCTTAAAAGGTGCACAAAAATCACCTGAAAAACAAGATGAGGAGTATAGGGTTTGGTATGTTGGTGCAACTAGAAGTTCTCAAAATCTTTATTTAATTAAATCAAACAATAAATCTAAGGAGTTTAAGATATGAAAAAAAATAGAATGTCCGATGACACGCCAGAACCAGAAAACCCGTACTTAAAACAAGTAGAGGGATCACACTATATGTATATGGAAATACAACCTGCAGAATTTATAAATGCAAATAAAATACTTTTTGCAGAAGGTTCGGTTATTAAATATGTCTGTAGGCACACTGAAAAAGGTGGGGTAAAAGATATCGATAAAGCAATACATTACTTAGAAATGATTAAACAAAGGGATTATCAATAATGGCTTATTTAAATGCAAACATACCAGTAATAGAATGCTGCGTTAGAGGAAATTATCTTAGAGATCAAAAAGATTCACACGATAAATATTTTGAAGTAGGAGTATTTGGTTTTAGTTCTATACCAAACAGAGTTCCTATGTTTCATTTTTTAATGGAAGATGGTGGCCTGTGGTGGCGAGCACCTATCTCAGCTTTCTGCACTAAACCAGGTGTAAAAGAATTACCATTAGATGAATTAGTAATGTGGGATAGTTTTAGTTACAATGTAAGTGTTACAACTTTTTATGAACTAGCTGGTGCTACTATGCAATACACATCTAGACGTAAGGTCAAACGTAAAGGTAAATATTTATTTACAATAGATTGGTGCGCAGGGGACTTTAATGAATTAAATTTTGGTTATGCTGAAAAACCAGATCAACATAAGTGTGGTCACGTTCTTCAATTAGAAGATGGTAATTTTGCTATACAACCCAATAATAGACTTAAAATGTTTGATGCGTCTATGGGTGTTGATCCAAACAAAAATTTAATTAATAGATTAGTAAGCAGCAAAATATATTCAGTAGAAAATTCAGCTAAATGGATTACCGACGAACATGAAAAAGGTAGCTATGACTATAAGCTTAAAAATCTAAAGGAGGATAAATAATGAAATCACTTGTATTCAAAGCACAAACAGAATGGGTAAAACCAACAGAGTTTCCAGACCTTAGACAAGCTGAGACAATTGCAATTGATTTAGAAACATGTGATCCAGATTTAAAAACAAGGGGATCAGGTGCTGTTGTAGGTCGTGGTAAAGTTGTAGGGATAGCTGTAGCTGTAGATGGTTACTCTGGGTATTTTCCATTTGATCATGAAGGTGGTGGTAACCTTGAAAAAAGTAAGGTAATTCAATGGTTTACAGACCTTTGCGAGTCTCCAGCAATTAAAGTTTTTCACAATGCCATGTATGATGTGTGCTGGATTAGGTCCATGGGAATAAAAATTAATGGACAAATTGTTGACACCATGATTGCAGCATCGTTAGTAAATGAAAATAGATTTAGGTTTGATCTTAATAGTTTAGGTTGGGATTATTGTGGCCAAGGTAAAAATGAAACAGAATTAAATCAGGTAGCAAAAGAATGGGGACTAGATCCTAAAGCTGACATGTGGAAGTTACCTTCTATGTATGTTGGTAACTATGCTGAACGTGATGCAGAACTTACATTAAATTTATGGAAAGTAATGCAGAAAGAACTAATTGACCAGGACCTAGGATCTATTTTTGAATTAGAGACAGATTTATTTCCTTGCCTGGTTGATATGAAATTTAAGGGAGTACGTGTAGACGTTGAAGCAGCTCATAAATTGAAGCAACAGTTAGCATCACAAGAAGAAACATTACTCCAAAAAGTAAAAACAGAGACAGGAATAGAACCTCAAATATGGGCAGCAAGATCGATTGCCAAAGTTTTTGATAAGCTTGGGTTAGAGTATGAAAGAACTTTAAAAACACAAGCACCTAGTTTTACTAAAAATTTTCTTTCGAGTCATAAAAATCCTACGGTTAATCTTATAGCAAAAGCTAGAGAAATTAACAAGGCTCATACAACGTTTATAGATACAATTATAAAACATGAACACAACGGCCGTATTCATGCAGATATAAATCAGATTAGATCAGATAGTGGGGGAACTGTAACAGGAAGATTCTCTTATTCTAATCCTAATTTACAACAAATTCCTGCTCGCAACAAAGATTTAGGTCCATTGATTCGATCCCTCTTTATACCTGAGTCTGGTTGCGATTGGGGATGTTTTGACTACTCACAACAAGAACCAAGATTGGTAGTTCATTATGCATCCCTTGATCAAGATACCAGCGTCTTTAATGTTAAAGATGCTTATGATGACGGCAATGCAGATTTTCATACTATTGTTGCAGAAATGGCGGAGATACCAAGAGACCAAGCTAAGACAATTAACTTAGGATTATTTTATGGTATGGGTAAAGCTAAATTACAAGCAGAGTTAGGTGTGTCTAAAGATAAAGCTGAAGAATTATTTTCAATTTATCATGAGAGAGTTCCGTTTGTAAAAAGTTTGACAAGATCTGTATCTAACAGAGCGCAGCAACGAGGACAAATTAGAACTTTACTGGGCAGACTATGTAGATTCCATCTATGGGAACCAAATAGTTTTGGTATGCATAAGGCATTACCCTTTGATCAAGCTGTCCAAGAACATGGACCAGGCATCAAGCGAGCTTACACTTACAAAGCATTAAATAAATTAATTCAAGGTAGTGCAGCAGACATGACTAAAAAATCTATGCTGGAATTATATAAGGAAGGCATTGTAGCACATATACAAATTCATGATGAACTTGATATATCCGTAGAAGATGATAAACAAGCTAAGAAGATTGTAGAAATAATGGAATCTGCAGTTGACTTGGAGATACCAAACAAGGTAGACTACGAGAAGGGTAAAAATTGGGGTGATATACATTAAGGGGGATATATGGATAAAATCAAACAATTAGTGACACATTTTGCTACAGAACATAAAGTTGTTTCTATAATAGTTATCGTAGTTATCGTTGCATTATTAATTTTATAATATGAAACGAGACCGCAATGAATATAGCAGAACTGTTCAAAAAAAATTTTGTATTAGTACCGGTTATAGCATCTGTGCTGTTCGGGACGTTCACTGGCGTTAAGTATATTGTCAATCTAACAGACACAATCAATTCTAATCAAACTCAAATAATAAATCTTCAAAGAGATTTAACTACAGCACAAGAAAAACTTACAGATCAAAACACAAGACTAACTTCTGCGGAATCTACGTGGCAGATGGCAGAGAATCTTTATCGACAGCTCGCCGATCTTGTACGAGAACATAGCTACGATATAAAAGACTTAAATAGGTAAACATATGGAAGGTCTCCGCATGGATTATAGATTTACAGCAATACTTATAGTTATGATGACTATACTAGCTTTGTTTGGTGGACCTGCACATAGTAGAAATGAATATCTTAATAATGGTACTAACACTTGTAGCACAGGATCGGTTGATATTTCTGTAGAACAAAGAGATACAGACTATATAAATAATGGAAGCAGCACTCACGAAAATGAAAATGTAAGGTTAACTTTTAGACACTTTTTAGGTTCTGCCTGTACTAATGATTTTAAAAAAGTGCAGCAAGAAAATATGGAACTCAAGCAACAGCTAGAGCTAATGAAGATGTGTGGTAGAGTTAATAATAACCCTAGTCTTGAGCAGAATAAAAACTTTAATTTACTTGTATCTAAATGTAGAGGTGTAACTCCAGTTAAATTAGATAACAGACCGGACGATGGTAAGAGTAAATGGGATGAATTAAAAGATGAATACAAAAAAGAGAACCCTGACATCACTTTAATGGGAGATAAGTTTATAAAATCCGGTAAAAGTAAATTGAAAATCCCACCGAAAGACTATATACTACCTCTACCAAAACCTAAAAATGATTGACAAATTCTTATATAAATTCTTCGGCACCATGGATAACGCTCTTGAATGGTTAGCTAACAAAATATCTGGACCAAGATGTCAGTGTGGTAAAAAGAAAAAAAATGAGAGTATCAGATAAAACCACAATTGGAATGCCTATCAAGAACATGGTAAGCATTATGGCAGCAGTAGCTGTAGGTGTGTGGGGATACTTTGAACTAACAGCAAGACTAACATCATTAGAGACTTCACGTGAATTGTTTCAAGCAGATTTATTAAAGAAATCAGAACAGCTGCCTACAGATCAAGAACAGTTTATGTTAATAGAAAATTTATATAAAGTCACAGAAAAATTAGAGTTAACTCAAGAACAAAATATGACCAACAAAGTTAACATAGAATTTTTAAGAGATCAACTAGACAAAGCATTAATAGATGTAGAAAAATTAAAAGATAAGGTCAGAGCTAATGGTAGTGGTAGTCATGATTGAAGTAGTAGTTGCACTGCTGATGATTGTTAATGGTGAGATAAAAGAACATAGAATACAAGACTCCATGTCTAAATGTTTAAAAGGTAAAAGAATTGCTATGCGTTCTACGACAGGTAATAATGTAGATTATCAATGTATAAAATCTAAAGCAGAAACAGAAATTTATTTAGGTGAAAAATCTATAAAAAAGCTTATACTAAAATAATGACAGTTGTAAAAGATATAACAAATCAAATACTAGTCCCTAAACCAGTAAAACAAAAAGAGTTGGATAAATCTTTTTTTATTGGGCAAGTACCAATGGACACGGATCCAGAAACTACTGAAATTATTTTAAACAATGATAAACATATTAAACAACCTCATTTAGATAATTCAAAAATTATTAATACACCTTGGAAAGAGATTAAAGATGTTTATTAAATTTTTAAAAAAAATATTTACACCTACAAGACAAAAAGATGAACACTTAGAATTCTATGAGGATATACCTAAACCAGAAATACCAGTTTTTAAATGCAGCCAACATGTTAGATTTAAAAAATCTTGTCCAACATGTTTGAAAGCGCATGGTTATGCCTAAGAAAAAATTAAAATATTTTAAACAAGGTACACAAGTTTCAGCAGAAATTGTAAATGGTGACTGTCCTCAGTGTAATAGTTACACTGTGTTAGTATCTATCTATGAAACAGTTTTTAGATGTATGAGTTGTGGCCACGATCTTGAACAAAAAATTAACGGCAAAATAAGTTACATGCCTGTTATGAACAGCAAAACAGATAATCTTATGGATCTGAAAGGAAACAATGAAAAAAGCTAAAGGCGCAGAATTTGCACCCCGTGACAAACCTAAGAAAAGGCCTGGAAAACATAAAAAATCTAAATCTAAATCTGAAAAATTAAATAACAAACACAAGAAATATCAGGGCCAAGGAAAATAACTTCCTGCCTTTAAAAAAATAAAGGCAGAAAGAAAAAAGGTGTGAAGTAGTGACAAATATATCACATTACTGTTGCTGTCAAGTAACAGTTTCTTTTTTACAAGAAAATTTTGTATAGGCTATCATACTATTAGTCCATTCTGGATCAAAACTAGCCATTAGCGTGTGTGAATAATCATAACCATAAACAATACAGCTGCTATAATCATTGAATAAAATTGTAGGCGTAGGAATAACCTTGCATTGATTGCCTGCAAGCTCACTACATAAAACCATTAATAAAACATATTTCATATTTTTTTATTGACATCTTATTTTTATTATATATTATCCCATACTATCTAACAAGGAGAAATATGACAGATACAACTAAATTTAAAAACATCTGTGTTAACAAAGCTACTTATAGCGATGTCATGACACTGAGTAAACAAATCTTTGAGGTCCCATTGTCCTTATCAAAAACCTTAGAGTACATAGTTGAGAAAGAAATGAAACGTATAAAAAAAGGAAAAACAAATGGCAACGGAAAAACCGATTAAAGTAACGTGTCCGCATTGTAAAGGTAACGGGTACGTTAGAGTACCTTACGAATTAACTAAAGAAGAAGTTACAGCTCAGTGTGGAGTTTGTAATAGCCAAGGGGAGGTTAATGCAGATGAAGTTGATGATATTATTATTGATTCTGATGGCGTCCATAGGCTGCAATAAAGTGGATTACGACCCTACCACTAGTGTTTTAAAGTGGGTCATAAAACAACAGAAAGAAGAAAGAAAATGACAAAAAAATATAAAAAAAACGCTGACAAAAAAATAATGACGGGTGCAAATGTTTATGTGTTTCACAATATTGTGACAGATATACAATTATTTGTTAATGCAACCAATGGTGATCAAGCTATGCAAAAATTTGATCAATGTGGATTTGAACCAAGATCTCATTGGAAAATTTTCTTAGAACTAGATCAACAACCATCGGACGGTCCTAATGAGTCATAAACTAGATCGTACTGAGAAAGCTTGGGATATATTTATTGCTCAAGCTTATAATAAAAAACCAGGTAGACTTACACCTAAACGTAAAGCCTATATTGATAGAGTGTGGCCAAAATGGAAAAAATATAGATCAGCTCTTATTGACTCTGGATTGTATGAAGGTATGTCATGGTCAGCTGATCGTAAATGGCCAAAGATAGATGTAGACACTAAAGAAAAGTTTATACATAATCTATTAACAAAACATGCAATCAGCCATAGCTTTACAATTAACTTAGATAACTTATGAAAAAACTAACTATAAGCAGCAATAACATAAGTTTAAAACAATGGAACGTTCTATTATTAGAACTAAACATGATTACCAGGGCGTGGAAACCTTACGCTACTTTAAAATTAGAGGCAAAAGGGTTACAGAAAGTTATTACATGGGGCACAAAAAATTATGATGTTAAAGAAAACAAAGAATAATGTATGGAACTGATAATATTAAACGACGGACTTTATCAATTAGTTCCTGTCACAAAGCAGGTGATGGAACATATATCTTTATTGGTACAAGTAGACTGCATGGGAATATGCGAGATACTAAGATTAAAACTAAGCGGCTACGCAGACACACTAAACCTGCACATTATGAATGATGGGAGTGGTAGTTTTGTAGGATGTATTTGTGGATAAAAAATGCAGTATATGCAAAAAAAATTTACCAATGAATCAATTTTATTTAAGTCATAACGGACGTTATAATTTCTGTTGCACACCTTGCGATAAAGAAAGAAAAGTTAAGTATCGTGCTGAAAACAAAGAGAAAATTGCCATTGCTGGTCACAAATATATTAACACAGAAAGAGGCTATGTTAATGAAGTAATCAGTGGAATATTTGCAAGAGCAAGAAGAAAAGCTAGAAGAAAAGTTTGGGTTCCAGAGTTTAAGGACAAACAAGAAGTCTACGATGAATTGATGTTGTATATTCAAGACTACGGCAGAAATTGTGAGTATTGTAGAAAACCTTGGACCTATCAACGAGCTTTAGGTATTCGAGGAGAAGGACATACTGGAGGACGAAGATCTGGTGTAGAAACTAATTTTTCGATTGATAGACTAGATACGACTTTAACGTATAGTAGATATAATATAGTTTTCTGTTGTGTGGGATGTAATAATAGAAAAAATCAGGTTAGGTTATCTGATATAGTAAATATAACTAGAGTCTTAAAAGAGAGGAGAAATAATGACGAAGAAATTTAAATACGATGGTAAATCAAGACCTGCGAATGATTTATACACAAAAAATTTTAAGAGAATTTTTAGTAAAGGTGTCGTGAATACAGAGACGAGCGTCAAGGATCTTAGAAAACTTTTGTATGTAGATATTAAAGATATTGATCAAGACTACGATGCAGCAGAAGATTTAAAAAAGATAGAGGAACGCAATGGTTTTTAAATACATATTGGAGAAAATATACCATTATTCTACTTACTTAAGTAGTTGGTCATGGCAGAAGTTATACGGCAACAGAAAGGATGGTTATGGCTACAAAAGACGTTGACACAATAATAATTTATGCTGGAACAGAATTACCGGCAAATGATTGCAAGGTTAAATTTACCAATGAACAAGGTAGAAAATATAATATTGAGTTAACAAGATTAATCCAAGTATTTAATAATAACATTTGGGAGAATAAAAAAAGTGTCCGATAGAGAAAAATTTGATAAATTGCAGCAAGAGCAACGTGATCTAGAGGAAAGTTATCAACAATCTAAACGTAATAAAAAAGAAAGAGAAATTATAAAAGAAAACGAAGAGTATTTAAAGGAGATACAGAAAAAATTATAATGAATTGGAATAAATTATACCATTATCCACCGTGTACACGTAGTACAACCGATGGTCTTAGAACTTATGCAGTTGGTAAAGAAAAGTTACCGAGTGTTACAACCATTTTAAAAGCCACTGAGTCTGAAGAGAAGAAAGCATCCTTGGCCAAGTGGTTAGCCAAAGTTGGCAACATTGAGGCAGAGAGAATTAGAGATACTGCAGCTTCACGGGGTACCAATATGCACTTACATTTAGAAAAACATGTACTGGGTGAGGGACATTTAGATTTAACTCCGGAAGGTGCGAAAGCTAAGACGATGGCTGATGTGATTATTAATAAGGGTTTAGGCGACATGTCGGAGATATGGGGCAGTGAGGTTACCCTATATTATCCTGGCAAGTACGCCGGACAAACAGACTTAGTTGGGGTTTATGATTATGAAGATTCTATAATTGATTTTAAACAGTCTAATAAACCTAAACAAAGACAATGGATTGATGACTATTTTATGCAGTTAGGCGCTTATGCGATGGCTCATAACCAAGTCTACAATACAGACATAACTCAGGGTGTAATACTGATGTGCACTCCCGATTGTTATTTTCAGAAATTTTCTGTGAGTGGCAAGGAGTTTATTAAATATCAAAATCAGTTTTTAGAAAGGGTGGATAAGTACTATGAACAAAGAGATAGTTAAGGCTGTTAGCAAAAAACAGTTTCAGTTAATGATGGACTCTGAGAAAGAGTTGAAAAAATACCTGAATGCAGACACAAGCGGCAGGCCTCAAGAGACTTTGAGCGGGTTGTTTAACAAAATAGAACAACTTTTGACCACAATGTCGACTTGTCAGGACCGTATTATGCTGTTGCAGCAGATGATGGAAGAGGAAGCACCGATTGAAGAAATAAAAAGTGAGTAAAACCGCGGTTCATCACCTCCCTATAGTAATCTGAGAATACATAAATCATTAATTCGGTGTTTTAAAAGAGAGGTGATCTGGTGATTGAGGTGATCAGCCAATAATACCAACGTTTTTTTAAAAGTTAGGGGCCGCGAGGAAGGTTTGGATTGGAAAAACATGATAATTTATTCTGGAAATGCTATAGGTGTTGGGATATGATAGGTCGAAACAGAAACTGGTCCGGTCCTTCTGATTGGATACAGGAGTTTAACGAAAAGCATAACCCGGATTTTTATGGCAAAAAAGAAAAGCAAGAAAAAAACAAAAAGAAGAATCAAAAACAAAAAGATCTTCCCTTTAAATTTAAAATCTTTAGGCAATCGGATTGAAGACTATCCATTTGTGGAAATAGAGTGGTTGGATATCGAAGGTGATGCCGGCTGGAGTAACACAAAAGATTTAAACAAAGAAAAGTTACCGTTGTGTGTATCTAAAGGTTATTTATTAAGCCAAACAAAAGGTATTACCAGAATATTCAGTGATTATATTATGTCTAAAGATAACCCCACATTTGATACTATTGGCAGCACTACTATAATCCCAACAGCAGTAATACAATCTATTAAAAAAGTTAATTAAACTAAAGGTAGTTTAGGTTTTATATCTTCTGGTTTTTCTTCTGAATCTACTTCCAATAAAACAGAGTTGTCTTCTTTTATTGTTTTAATTCTTATGTCCAATTCTTCCTCAGTTAGCTCATCTAGTTTACCAGTACGTATAATTTTTTGATCATAATAAAATCCACCAACTTGCCCCCTAGCTTTTTCAGCTACCGTTGCAGCAGAATATGATCTAGCTTTTATAGCCTCATCTCTGATTCTACCTAGTTCTGTTAAATGACCACCATAAGAAACGCCGTATTTTTTATTACGTTCATCCCTTAATTCACCAATATATTTTGCAACCATTGGGTATAATTTTGGATTTTGTAGTTCATAGGCTGTTTGTCTTGCTCTATCTTTGGTATAACCAGCTTCAACAGCTGCTTCATAGGCATATCTACGACCCTCAAAAAATACTAATGCTTCTGCGAATTTTGCCTGCATTGGAGTAAGTTTAGGTAATGGGCCTCTTTTTTTCTTCTGTACTTCCATGGTTGACAATATAATTAGATTATCTTATAAAGTCAATTAATGAAAGATGAAGATAAAACATACGAAAATGAAAGGAACCATGTGAATCAAGCAATTAAAACTGTGTTAAGCCCACTAACTCATGCAAGAAATCTAGCTAGTGCAGCTATATTTAATAAAAGAGGACCTAACGATCTAGAGGAACAGATTGATATGTTAACCAAACAAAAAGAATATATGCAAAAGAAATGTAGAGAAGCAGGTGCTGCTATTCTAGATCTTGAAAGCCAAGTCAACGAGTTAAAAAGAGACAACTCATTACTTGCTATGGATGTTGCTACTCTTACAAATAGATTGAGAGATGCAGGACTGTAATGTTTAAAGGAAGAGATCTAATGCCTTTGTTGGATAAGTTCTTAGGACCCAAACAAAAAGCAAGTGTAACCCAAGACGCTAGAGTTCAAGTTAGAACTCCGGATGGAAAACATTTTGATATTGCTGGTGTGAATTTAGTTGAAAATAAAATTTTAGGTGCTAGAGAATCACATCGTTTAGTAATTCATACACATGAAGAAGTCGCTAAGATGGGGAAAGCAAAACTCATTCTGTAAGAATTTGTAACGGTGGTTATTTAGTGAATCCTGAAACAAAATTATGGCATGAAGTTAAAAAAAGTTTATCGAAAATTAGTTGGACTAGACTGGAAAATAGTAGCGTACTTGGTACTCCCGATCTATTGGGGTATAATAATTCTGGGATCTTTTTCACTGTTGAATTAAAAGTTACTCCAGTTACATCACGTTACAAAATTCGGCTGTCGGCACATCAATTAGCATTCCATGTTAGGCATCCTAAGCATTCATTCATCTTGGTTAAGTCCCTGGCTCAGGGCACTTACCATTTGTTTTCTGGAGACAAGATTCTTCAACTTGACGCTTGCGGCTTGAGGCTTGATTCCTCAGAGGCTTGTTGCTTGGGGCTTGATGCCTGTCACGAATTTTTAAATAAGTTACAGTAGCTTGTTGCCTGAATATAGGCGCTTGAGACCTGCGACTAGCTTGTGGCTTGGGGCCTTTATTGTGTTTAATAAGCCAGCCCGCTCCATTTTTAAAAAACCACATTATAAATTGTATAGATCTTTAAACGTTTTTTTGATTTGTCTTAACTGTGCTTTTAATTGTGCATTTTCTTTTGATATTCTACTAATGATCTCGTCATCCCTCAGCTCATCCCTTAACTGTCGTCTTATATAATGGGTTAAGTGCATGTCACCATTTTTAATATCCTCGCCCTTACTTTCAGAGTAAGTTTTATCTTCTAAAAATTCCACTATATCACATGGAGTCTTTTTGTTTTTTGTAAAGTGTTTTTCTATTTCTATTATGTCTTTTATTTTCATCTATTCCTCCTCTATTTTATCTACTGTTAATGCATTACCATTTTCAAAACATTCATTGTCCCATTTATTTAAAGGTGTGGATAATGCTACTTTTTCTGCTACTTCCTCACAACTTGTTTCAACTTCTATTTCATAAGTTGCGTAAATAGTTTGATTTGCTGTTATTTTAAATTTTGGCATTGCTTCCTTATTGTTAGTGTTTACCGTAATTAATATTAGCTATTGATCTAGTCCAACAGGCCCTGCAATCTTTACACTTGCCGCCCTGCTTAGGTGCTGGACACGTGGCGCCGCCTTTACTTGTAACAGTCGAAGTCCAAGGCCAAAATTTGACTGGTCCTTGATCAACCATGTGAGAACTCATACGAATTATTAAGTTTGCTGGAACCGTTGCAGGGTCAATATCTTTTAAGAATTGAGCTTCACGCGTTGGAATCCAATGTTGTGTATCTGGTGTTAATTTACAAACGTCAAATATTTTCTGTAAGTGTTCAACGCTTTGTATGTCCCCTGCGTCGTGCCATCTAAAAA